>JACADM010000055.1_pt1 | contig 55650 bp, 62 predicted proteins | sample 7512371 | NCBI WGS metagenome assembly JACADM01 (sample SAMN14389041, study PRJNA612141) | algae metagenome | isolation source: non-axenic algae culture | place: India: Navi Mumbai | collected 2017-01
TGTCCAGGAGCCCGGCACCATGCCATCCACGCGCCACGCCCTCTCCCGCTCTTCCGCCGCGCCGCGCCTGATGCTCGCGGCCTCGATGGTGGCCCTGGTCGCGCTGACCGGCTGCGCCTCGTCGAAGCGCGCCCGTCGGCACCCATTCGGGCGCACCGCAAGGCTATGCCGCGCCGGGATCCAGCGCCGCGCTGCAGGCGGTCGGCTACTGGGCCAGGCCTACCAGCGCTCGCCGAAGGACCGCGAGAACATCCTCAACTATGCCGCTGCCCTGCGCCGCAACGGCCAGTCGACCCAGGCCGAGGCGGTGCTGGCGCCAGGCGATCATCGACCATCAGAGCGACCGCGACATCGCGCTGCCTATGGCAAGGTGCTGGCGATGAACGGCCGGCTGCCGGAGGCTTGCAGGTGATCAACGGCGCGCAGACCCCGACGCGCCCCGACTGGCGGCTGATGTCGCCGCCGCCGCGATCCACGACCAGATGGGCAACACCCAGAAGGCACGCGATCTCTACAATCAGGCGCTCAAGATCGCTCCCGACGAGCCGAGCCTGCTCAACAATCTCGCCATGTCCTACCTGCGGAAGGCGAAGCCAAGGAGGCAGAGGGCGTGCTGCGCCGCGCCGCCGCCAGCCCAAGGCCGACAGCCGCATCCGCCAGAACCTGGCGCTGGCGATCGGCCTGCAGGGCCGCTTCCAGGAAGCCGAGCAGGTCGCCACCACCGAGATCGACCCCGCCCAGGCGGCACAGAACATCGCCTATCTGAAATCGATGCTGTCGCAGCGCAATTCCTGGGCCGAGATCGCAGCGCAGGACAGAAGAGGAAAAGTCCGGCAGCTGAGCCGCACCGCCCGCGCCTGACGCTTCTTCGGGCAGCCGAACGACAAAAGCCACCTCGCGGGTGGCTTTTTTCATTGGTGCCGGATCGCGCCGTCAGAAGGTTGCAAGGGCCTGGATGATCGCCGGGCCGATGATGACGGCAAGCAGCACGGCAGGAAGAACCGATCATCGGAACGGTCAGCTTCGGCGGCCAGTGCGGCAGCCTTCTTTTCCGCCGCCTGCATGCGCTGCAGACGGTTTTCGTCCGCCATTACGCGCAGCGCGGTGGAGATCGGCGCGTGCCGTAGCGCTCGGCCTGGATCAGCGCCAGAGAGACGTTTCTTGACACCCTCCAAACCGGTGCGGCTGGCAAGGTTCTCATAGGCCATGCGCCGGTCGCCGAGATAGGAAGCTCGGCATTGGTCAGCGTCAGCTCCTCGCCAGCGGAATCGACTGGATGCCGATCTCGTCCGAGACCCTGCGGAAGGCGACCTCGATGGACATGCCGGATTCGACGCAGATCAGCATCAGGTCGAGCGCATCCGGCCAGGCGCGGTTGATCGACAGCTGGCGTTTCTGAATCTTGTTCTTCAGTAAAGGTCGGGCGCGTAGAAGCCGATGAACGCGGCAAGGCAGGCAATGAAGACCTTGACCATCGCCGGCTGATCGAGCTGCAGCACCACGAACGTATAGAACAGCGCGAACAGGAAGAGGATCACCGGCATCACGAGCCGCGCGAAGAGTATAGGTGTAGAGCGGACGCACGCCGCGATAGCCGGCGCGGATGAGCCGCAGCTTGGTCTCGTTGTCCGACAGAAGGTTCTTGAGGTTCAGCCGTCGACGATCCCTGCATGTTCTTCTTCGGCTTGTTGCGCAGGGACACCCGGGCATTCGCCTTGTCGTCGGCAAGACGGGCCCGCTCTCGCGCGCGCATCTGCTCGCGCTCCAGCGCCACGGACTTCATCCGGCTCTTCAGCTTGTCGCCTTCCAGCAGAGGTACGACGAGCGAAAACAGCGTGCCGGCGATGGCGACCATGGTCAGGATCGCGATCATCGCCTGCTGGGAGAGAAGATTGGAGAAATCCAGTCCCATGGTCTCTTTCCGTGTCCGTCGTTCCTGCCCGAGATCGGCAGATCAGAAGTCGAAGGCGATCATCTTCTTCATGATGAAGATGCCGGTCAGCATCCACAGGCCGCTGGCAACGATGATGATGTTGCCGGCAGGATCGGTAAACAGCAGCATCATGTAGGAGGGGCTGAGCACCGACAGCGCGCCGATGACGAGGAAGGGCAGCGAGCCGATGATCGCGGCGGAGGACTTGGCCTCCTGGCTCATGGCGACGATCTTGCCCTTCATCGCCTTGCGCTCGCGAAGCACCTTGGACAGGTTGCCGAGCGCCTCGGACAGCGAGCCGCCCGACTGCGACTGGATCATCACCACGATGGCGAGAAAGTTCGCCTCGGCGACCGGCATGCGGCTCGGCAGCTTGGCGATGGCCTCCGCCAGGGTGATGCCCATGGTCTGCGCCTCGACGATGCGACGGAACTCGGTCTTGATCGGCTCGCGCGCCTCGGCAGCAACGATCTGCACGCACTCGCCGAGCGGCAGGCCGGCCTTGGTGCCGCGCACGATCACGTCGACCGCATTGGGAAGCTCGTTGAGGAACGCTTCGATCCGCTTCTTGCGGCGGCGCGCGAGATAGAAGCGCGGCACGCCGAAACCGCCGACGAACATCAGGCCCGGGTCACGATCAGCGAGCCGGAGGCCGTCAGGCCGACAAGGCCCAGCACCAGCGCGCAAATCACCGAGAAGACGATGAACCCGCGCTTCGACCACGACAGGCCGGCCTGGTCGATGCGTTCGTCCAGCGTCAGGGCGCGCGGCGCGCTGCTGCTTCTTCTTCTCGCGGCCTCGAACTCCTTGAGCTGGTCCTGAACCGACTTGCGCCGGCGGTCGCCGTCGCGCGCCTTGCGGGTGGCGTCGATGGCAGCGCTGTTGCGGACCGCGACAGACTTCATGCGCTTTTCGCGGGCAGTCCGACCGCTCAGTTGCGGCTCGAACAAGGCGTAGATGATGCCGCCGATGGAGAACGTCGCCAGCAAGGCGATGGCGATCGTCGTCACCTCCGGCGAGAGGAAGGACTGCAGGTCAGCCATGTCCGGGCTCCGGTGCTTCGGCGGCGTCGAGGGCGGCGGAAGGCGGTGCTCTTCGCCGAAATAGCGGGCCTTTTCCCAGAACTTCGGACGCCCGATGCCGGTGGAGCGATGCCGGCCGATCAGCTTGCCGTTCGCATCCTCGCCCAGGATGTCGTAGAGGACACGTCCTGGGTGATGATCACGTCGCCTTCCATGCCCATCACTTCGGAAACGTGGGTGATGCGGCGCGAACGTCGCGCAGGCGCTGCGCTTGGACGATCACGTCGATGGACGAGACGATCATCTCGCGCAGGGTCTTGGAGGGCAGCGAGAAGCCGCCCATGGTGATCATCGATTCCCAGACGCGACAACACGCTCGCGCGGGCTGTTGGCGTGCAGCGTGCCCATGGACCCGTCATGGCCGGTGTTCATCGCTGAAGCAGGTCGAAGGCCTCGGGTCCGCGCACCTCGCCGACGATGATCCGCTCGGGACGCATACGCAGGCAGTTCTTGACGAGATCGCGCATGGTCACCTCGCCCTCGCCTCCAGGTTCGGCGGGCGGGTCTCGAGGCGCACCACATGCGGCTGCTGCAGCTGCCGCTCGGCCGCGTCCTCGCAGGTGATGATGCGTTCGGTGGAATCGATATAGGCCGTCAGACAGTTGAGCAGCGTCGTCTTGCCCGAACCCGTGCCGCCGGAAATCAGCACGTTGCAACGGCTGCGGCCGATGATCTCGAGCACCGTCGAGCCCTCGGGCGAGATCGAGCCGTACTGGACGAGCTGCTTGGGTCAGTTTGTCCTTCTTGAACTTACGAAGGTGAGCGTCGGCCCGTCGATGGCCAGCGGCGGCGCGATGACGTTGACGCGCGAGCCGTCGGCGAGGCGGGCGTCGCAGATCGGGCTGGATTCGTCGACGCGGCGGCCGACCTGGCTGACGATCCGCTGGCAGATGTTCATCAGCTGCTTGTTGTCGCGGAAGCGCACGCTGGTCTGCTGCATGCGGCCTGGGTCTCGATGTAGACCGTGTTGGCGCCGTTGACCATGATGTCGGCGATGTCGTCGCGCGCCAGCAGCGGCTCGAGCGGACCGTAGCCCAGAACGTCGTTTGCAGATGTCTTCCAGCAGGTCTTCCTGCTCGGAGATCGACATCACCACGTTCTTCAGCGCGATGATGTCGTTGACGACGTCGCGGATCTCCTCGCGCGCATCCTCGGCGCTGAGGCGTGTCAGCATCGACAGGTCGATGGCCTCGACAAGCGCGTTGAAGATCGACGACTTGGTCGCGTAATAGCCTTCCGAGCGCTGCGGCGCGCGCGGTTCGGCGACCGGCGGCGGGGGCGGCGCCGGCTTGGCGGCTACGGCGGGCTGCGCCGCAGCAGGAGCGCGTTCGGGCGCCCGTGCGGGATCGGCTGCGGCCGACGGGGGCGGTGCAGCCGGCGCGGCCTGCGGCTCGCCCTGCATGGGCGGCGCCGCGGGGCGGGACGTCTGTGAACCTGAGGAAGCGCCACGTCGACCGAACATCGTTACCTGCTTTCAATCGTCTCGAAGAAACATGCCGGACCGCCGGTCAGCCGGCGGCCTTGCCCTTCTTCAGGAAGCGGGACACCAGCGAACCGAGCGCGAGGCCCTTGGCTTCGCCACTTCGCCGCGACCGGTGACCAGCTGCGAGATCTGGCTGAAGATCTCAGCCGTCGCGTGCTTTTCGTCCTGCTCGCCGATCATCTGGCCGTTGTTGGAGGCCGTGCCGAACAGCATCGGATCGAACGGCACCACCGCAGCGGCGGTGAGCTCGAGGGCGTCCGCGAATTCGGCTGCCTTGATCTCCGGGCGCTTCGGAACGTTGACCCGGTTGAGCACAAGGCGCGGCGGCGCATCGTTGGGCCGCAGCTGCCGCAGCGTGTCGATCATGTTCTTGGCGTTGCGCAGGTTGCAAGATCCGGCTCGGCGACGATCACCACCTCGTCGACAGCCGCAAGCATCCGGCGGACCCAGCCCGACCAGACATGCGGCAGGTCGAGCACGATCGCCGGAGCCCCCTGCTTCATGACGTCGAGAAGACCGTCGAAGCTGGTTTCGCCATGGTCGTAGGTCCGTTCCAGCGAAGCGGGAGCCGCGAGAAGGCTGAGGCGCTCGGCGCATTTCGACAGCAGGCGGTCTAGCATCGTCTCGTCGAGGCGCTCGGGCGAGGAGACGGCCTCGAACACGCCCTGCAACGGGTCCTGGTTGAAGTCGAGACCGCGGTGCCGAAGGCGAGATCGAGATCGGCCAGCACCACGTCGCTTTCGTAGACCCGTGCGATCGACCAGGCGACATTGTGCGCCACGGTCGACGAGCCGACGCCGCCCTTGGCGCCGACGAAGGCGATGGTCCGTCCGAGCGGCTCGGCGTCCGGGTTGACGTAGAGCTCGCCGATGGCCCCGATCAACTGGAACAGGTTGATCGGGGCGACGAGGTAATCGCTGATGCCGCGGTGGATCAGGTCGCGATAGAGCTTCACGTCGTTGACGTGGCCGATGATCATCACCTTGGTGCCGGCATCGCAGACTTCCGCCAGCCGCTCCAGACCCTGGATCAGCTTGGACGCTTCCGTGCGGGTCTCCAGCAGGATCAGATTCGGCGTCGGCGCCGAGCCGTAGAAGTCGACGGCAGCGGCGAGCCCGCCCTTGTGCACCTTCACATGAGCCTTGGCCATGCGCCGGTCCTGGGCCGCGCTCTCGATCATCCGGGCGACGTCTTCGCTCTCGCAGAAGGCCTGGATGGCGATGCGCGGCACTGTCTTGATGTCCAGCGTATCGGCAGGCGCGGCGATGGCGTGGTAGTCGCCCATCGCCGGCTCATGCGGATACCCGTCCTCGTCGAGCGGCGGGTCGTAAGCGAGGGTGTTCATCCGTCCAGCTCCTCCGGATCAGTTTGCAGCGTCGGAAACGCGCGAACCGTCGCCTTCCTTGTAGTCGGTCGCCGTCTGCTCGCCGGCGCGATACTTGCCGTAGACCGTGCCACGGCGGATCTGGTCGGCCGGCGTCGAGGCGCGCGGGTAGAGCAGGTCCGTCGGGTTGTCGACCATGGCGGCCAGGTTGGACTGCGTGGCGCAGCCGAAATTGTAGTACTGCGTGTTGTTCAGATGCGGGTTGTGGCGCATGCCGTCGCCGCCGCCGGTGATGTTGTCGGGCCACTGGCCGCAAGGACCGGTCTTGGCCTGCAGGCCGGAATAGGCCAGGCGTACCGGCGCGGAGATGCCCGGATCCTGGACCGGATATCCGCGGGTGGCGATGCGCTTGGGCGATACGCCGCCCTGCACCAGCGCCGTGCGGATCTGCGGCAGCACCGCATGGACGGCCGCCTCGTTGTAGGCGCCCGACGGCACGATAATCTCCATCGCGCCGCCGCCGCGCGAGCGGGCTTCAGCGGCGAAGCTCGAGACGACGGCCGACAGCTGCGGCGACAGGCGGCGCATGTCGCTGCCCACCGGCAGGTCGAGCGTCTTCACCCCTTCGCTCACCACGATCGGATGACGCAGGCGGTAGTCGTTGGTGGCAAGCGTCTCCACCGTCGGCTGCTGGGTCTGGCAGCCGGCCGCCAGCAGCGCGGCGAGAACGGCGAGGGTCGGCGTGAGCGCGCGGACCCGGGTTGCGGAAGCGGCAGTGCGCTTTGCGGATGCAGGATGCATGGGACCGGTCCTCACTCGTAGATATAGCCGACCTGACCGTGATAGGCGCCCTGTCCAGGATCGCCGGACACCCGGTACATGCGGTTGAGACGGTTCAGGAAAATCGTTTCGCCATCGGTCGCCGGCGCCAGGTTGCGGGTCGGCTCGACAAGCTCCGAGCGGGCCGTCGGGCGGACCGTGTAGGGCGTCACGAAGACGGCGAGTTCGGTCTCCTGGCGCAGGAAGTCGCGGCTCTTGAACAGGGCGCCGAGGATCGGCACCTGCATCAGGCCGGGCACGCCGTTGAGGTCCTGCTTGTAGGATTCCTTCAGCAGGCCGGCCATGACCAGCGTGCCGCCGGAGGGCAGTTCGACGGTGGACTCGGCCCGGCGCACCTTCAGCGCGGGAATGACCAGCGTCCCGATCGAGACCGCGCCCTCCTGGGTGATCTCGCTGACCTCGGTCTTGATGCGCAGGGAAATGCGTCCCCCGCTCAGAACCACCGGCGTGAAGTCGAGGCCGACGCCGAACTTCTTGAACTGGACGGTGAGCTTATTGTTGTCCTCGGCGATCGGGATCGGGAACTCGCCGCCGGCCAGGAAGCTGGCATTCTCGCCGGAAATCGCGGTCAGCGTCGGCTCGGCGAGGGTCCGGATCACACCGTCGCGCTGCAGCGCCTGCAGGTCCGCATTCAGTCTCGAACCGCCGGCAAGGAAGCCTCCGCCGGCACTCGGGCGGCCGATGATGTTCGAGTTGACCGAATAGCCGGGCGAGCTGTTGAAATTGGCGCTGTAATTGCCGATGCCGATGGTGCCGGAAAGGTTGACGCCGAGCTGCTTGATGATCGAGCGCTCGACCTCGGCGACCGTCACCTTCAGATGGACCTGATCCTTGCCGCTCACCGAGACCATGTTGAGGACCGGCAGCGTGCTGCCCTCGACCTTGGAGAAGCGCGCCGCGAGATCCGCGGCCTGCTGGGCTTCGACGGTGCTGGAGGCCGTGCCGCTCAGGACGATGTTGCCATTGACCGACTCGGCCGTGATGTCGGCGCCCGGAAGGGCGCGGCGGATCATCATGTTGAGGTCGGTCGTGTCGTTCTCGACGGCGAGATCGAAGCTGGCGATCTGGTTTCCGGCCCGGCCGAACAGGAACAGGCTCGCCTGCCCCGCCTTGTTGCCCATGATGAAGACCCGGCGCGAGGAGCGCACCACGGCGTCCGCGACCTCCGGATTGGAGACGATGACGTCGCTCACTTCCTCGCCGAGGTTGATGACGACGGAGCGGCCGAGCCCGACCTTGAGCAACCGACCGGCGACCCGCTCGCCGGCCTGGATGGTGACTGCCTTTGGATAGCCGTCGGCACGGGCTGCATCCATCCCGGCAAGGCCGGTCAGGACAAGGCAGATCGCCGTACCGATCCGGAAGAAACGTTGAGCCAACATCCGAATACTCCTTGCCGTCATCACCGCGCCCGACGCCCGTTACCGCTGCGTCCGTGCCTGGCTGGCAACGCCGAACTTCACGAAATTCACTCCGCCGCCCACGAGACCCGGATCGGCATCGTCCGCAGAATCCTGCGCCGAGCGCAGCACAAGGGCGATGGTGCCGAGCTGCGAGGCCTGCGCGACGACCTCGGCCTCGGCCGGCTCGAGCTCCAAAGTGGCGGTCTGTCCGGGGGGCAGCGCCTTCTCGTCGCGCTCGCCGGCGGTGGTGGTGTCGATGGCCAGCACCCGCACGTTCTGCAGGATCGTCTCGCTGGTGAACGTATTGCCGGAGCGGGCGGACGACTGGCGCGTCAGGATCACATCGACCTTGTCGCCCGGCAGAATGAAGCCGCCAGCGGCGGTAAGCGCCTCGACCGAAACGGCGATGGCCCGCTTGCCCTTGGGAAGGATGGTCGACATGAAGCCGCGATCGCTGCTGATCAGGCGCTCCTCGCGCACCGGCTCGCCCTGATAGACGGGCGCCTTGGCGATCCGGCCGGCGATCTCGGTGATGGCGTCGGGCCGTTGAGAGCGCAACACCGCCGTCGCCGGGGCAAGCTCCTTGGGCCAGCTGGTCCAGGACAGGTCCGCCGCCGACAGTTGCTCGCCGAGAGCGATGTCCTTGGCAACGGTGAGGACGTCGTCCTTCTCAACCGTCTCGGTGACGACCACCGGCGCGCTCGGCGGCTCGGGATTGTTGCTCATCACCATTCGCGCCACCAGTACGCCGGCGGCGAGTGAAATGCCCAGAATGGCGAAACGTGCGATCTTCATTGCCAATACCCGCATGGATCGTAGCGGACCGGACGCGGATGCGCCTTCGGTCATCGTGCGACTACTGTGGCGGGAAAATGGTCAAGACATGGTTAATCAGATATGATCAATTTCGATGAACAGACTTTGAACATTTCGCAAATTGAAATCAAAGCTTCTGCATCATTTATATTTCGTTAACTTATGACATCTGCTGCCGGAGGACGACGATACCGCTGGGTACGCGCAAGACCCCGGAACTGCGTTGTTTCTCCTACATGATCGCCCGGAACCAGATCGATCCGGGGTAGGCCTGCAACGCGGCAATCGCGATGGTGATGCCGTAAGGAATGCCGGTCTTGTTGTCATGCAGGCGCGCGATCCATTCCACACGGTAAGCGGCGATCGGCAACAGCACGTCTTTCCGGAATCCGAGGATGGCCAGCGTCAGCACCGCGCCGTAGACGCTCGTCAGCAGCAAAAACTCGCCAAGAGCCGGCGTCAGGCCCAGCCACAGTGCAACGACGGTCATCAGCTTTGCGTCGCCGCCGCCCATCCAGCCAAAGGCGAAGAACGCGAGCCCGAAGGACAACGCGATGCCGGCGGCGATCAGGTGGAAGCCGATTTCGATCGGCGCCATGCCAATAGCCGGCGCAAGCATTGCGAAACCGGCAATCATCATAAGCGAGACCCGGTTGGGGATGGTCATCGTGAACAGGTCGGATGCCCCGGCGAAAGCCACGAGACATGGAAAGACGACCAGCAGCGCTGCCTCGATCATGCACCAATCCTCCGCATCGACGTCACGCCGGGCATCCCCTGGCAGAAGCGGTTCTAAAACTGTGTCCCTTAAGGGCCGGTTGATGATGTGCCGGTTGCCACCGCATCTGGCACAGGCACCCCGGCCGCAAACGGAAACGGGCGGCTAACGCCGCCCGCATCAAGCACTTTCGTTTGTCCCGGCAGCGATGCCGGGACAAGCCGTGAAAGCGGTAACCGGCCTTAGACGGCGGGGGTCGTCAGCTTGCCGGCGATACGGTTGAAAAGACCCGTGAGGTTCGTGCCGGTGAGGGTGACCGCAGCGATGATGGCGACGCCGATCAGGCCGGCGATCAGGCCGTATTCGATGGCGGTCGCGCCGGACTCATCCTTGGCGAAACGAGCAAGAAACTTCTGCATGGTTGCTCCTACACTTCACTTGTTTGTCTGCACCACCTCGTCGACCTTGTTGTTATTTCGGTCGCTCGAAGATGTTGTCACTATAGGAACCACACCTTGCCACAAGGTTAAATTCAGCGCCGACTATGCAGGAGTTCTCACCGAGCAACCTTATAGTTAATTCTTCAAAAATACATGAGCCTGCATTTTAACCAAACAGGGTGCATCTCCCTCATGCGCCGTTCCTGCCGCAAAGGACGGCAAGCGGCCGGGGAGTCCGCCGGTCGGGCGATCTTTGCCGGAGGGCCCCGGACATTAACGATGCTCGCAGAACGCTTCGGAACAGGCGGGGCGTTAGCCCTTCCTTCACCAATATCCTTCACTCTCAGGAAGGAATTTTCGCTGAGGAGCTTGCCCATGTCGCATTTTCGCGAGGCTTTTTTTGCGTCGATCACGGCTGCGGCCCTGTTGGCTACCCTTCCCGTGACGGGCGCCCAGGCCCAGGAGAGCGGCGTCCAGGTCATGACCGACCGGGCGAAGGTGTTCCGCATCGACGCGCCCGCAGACACCGTGATCGTCGGCAACCCGGCGATCGCCGATGTGACCATGTACGACCGCCAGACGGTGGTGGTCACCGGCAAGCTGTACGGCACGACGAACCTCGTGATCCTCGACCGCAAGGGCGAGCCGATCATCGACGAGGTGATCACGGTCTCCGCCGCATCCGGCGACACCGTGACGGTCCAGCGCAAGGGCGAGCGCTACAGCTATTCCTGCGCACCCAATTGCGAACCCGTGATGCGCGTCGGCGACGGCGATGCCGGTTACGAGCTGCTGAGCAAGCAGTCCAACCAGCGCAACGACATGTCCGAGAAGGCAGCGGGCGTTTCCAACTGACCTGCCGGCACACGGCCCTGACCGCTTCCCGACAACGAGTATCTGACAGATGCTGAGAGATCGTCTCCTTTCTCGCTTCGCTCGCCTGCGTCCCCTGCGTGCAGTGGTGCGAGACCGCGAAGGAACGACGGCGATCGAATTCGCCTTTGTCGCAGTTCCTTTCCTGATGCTCCTGTTCGGAGTGATCGAGATCGGCCTGGCATTCTTCGCCAACCAGGTGCTCAGCAACGCGACAATGGATGCGGCACGGATGATCCGCACCGGCCAGGCTCATGCGCAAGGGTTCAACGCCGACAAGTTCAAGGAAGCGATGCTGGAGCATCTGTCCGGCTTTCCGATCACTTCGGATCGGCTCACGATCGACGTCGAACGGATCGACGACTTCTCGTCCTTCACTCCCAAGCCGCTCATCAAGGACGGCGAGCTGGTCGCCGACACCGGCTACAATCACGGCGAAGCCGGCCAGATCATCGTGGTGCGGGCGCTGTACCGCTGGCCGATGCTGTCGTCGATGATGAAGACCGCCTATGGCGACCTCAGCTCCGGCGACCGACTGCTGGTCGCCACCGCCGTGTTCAGAAACGAACCCTTCCCATGGACCACGCAACAGGCGGGCAAGTGACCATGAGCAGCCCGAAACGGCAGGAGCGCCAACAGGAACCGCGCCGCATCGTGCGCAAGACCGTCGCACGGATTGCCGGCGGCCTGATGCGCGACCGGCGCGGCGTCGCAGCGGTGGAGTTCGCTCTGGTGCTGCCCTTCATGCTGGTGCTGTTCCTCGGCGTGACCGAACTGAACTCCGCGTTGACGCTCGACCGCAAGGTCAGCCAGGCTGCAAGCTCGGTCGCCGATCTGGTGGCCCAAGCCGACAAGCTCAAGTCGTCGGAGGTCAGCGATCTGCTGAAGCTGTCGCGCGCCGTGCTCGACCCTTATCCGGAAGCGCCGCTGAAAGTGGTGGTCGCAAGCGTCTGGATGAAGGAAGTGAACCAGCCGCGCGTCGTGTGGAGCCGGGCGATGAACACGTCCCAGTGGGGCACCAACTCTGCTCCGCCGATCGAGCTGCCGCAAGAACTCACCCGGCAGAAAGGCACCTACCTGGTCGTCGCTCATGCCGAATACGAGCATCGCCCGAACTTCGCGGCGGTGCTGAAGGACGTGTTCAACAGCGCCACCATCACCCTCAGCGACACCTACTACCTGCGTCCGCGCGTCAGCACGAGCGTCGAGTGCTGCAACTGATCTCTCGCTAGTCGCCGCCGCCCAGCGGCCGAAGACGGCCGCGCGGCGCACCTGCATCCGGCGGAAAAGCAGCCAGGACGGGAGCGTAGTCCTCTGCGCCGACGGCGACGAAGCCGGCGCCGGAAGCGGTCTGCGCTGCGCCCTGCCCGGTCATGATCGCCGAGATCTCGCTGCGGATTTCCTGCGGCACATCCCGGCGCACCACATGCGGGGCGCCGGCGATCGGGCCGGATGACCAGACGATTTCGAGCCCTGAGACATCGACGCCGCGTTCGGCCAGATCGCGCAAGGTGCCGCGCGAATAGCCCGCCTCCGCCGCGCCCTGCAACGACGACCAGACGAAAGCGACATCGGCATCGCCCCGCACCAGCGCCAGGGCGGCCGACAGCGGATCGTCATGAGCGACGAGCGAGGCGGCGGTCGTCTTGCCTTCCAGATCGACACCTTGGGCCGACAAGCCGGCGAGCTGGACAAGCCGGCTGCCGACCGCCTCGCGCGGGCCGGTGGCGATGCGCCGACCCGCAATGTCCGCGGGCCGGTCGATCCCCTCTCCGGCCCGCGCGAGTGCGATGGCGTACCAGCCTGTTTCCCCATCGTCCCGGCGCGGAGCAACGAGCGGCTCCAGGCAGGCGCACTCCCCTTGCGCTGCCGCATATGCCGACGCCGAGAGCGGCGCATAGTGCACCTCGCCCGTCATGACCGCCTTTTGCAGTTGCGACAGGTCGCGATAGGCGATCAGCAGCACCGGAAGCCTCAGCCCCGCCTCGAGCAGCTCGCGGAACGGTGCGGCCCGGCCGAAATCCCCAGCAGCCGGATCCATGACGATGCCGACGCGCAGCTCCGGCATCAGGGCAAGACGTGCAGTATCGAACGGCGTTTCTCCGGGCGCTTGTCCGGCGCCGTCGCCATCTGTCGGAACGACGTCTTCCTGCCAGGGCAGAAAGGCAGGACCGTCCGCCTGCGGAGGCGAGCCGTCTTGTGCCACAGGCCGCCCGGCAGAACCGCCGAATACCAGCGCGCCCAGCAGCAGTGCGGCAAGGCCACGGGAAAAGCTGCAGGAGAGGCGCGCCGTGCCGCCGATTACCCCTTGCCCAGAACCGGATCGTCGCGCCAGTCTTCTCATCCCGTCAGTGTGTTCCAGGGCCGCAGCGCCCGCAATCCCGAGATCCCTGCATGGCAAACCGCCCCGACACCGTGGTCTTCGACATCGGCAACGTCCTCATCCAGTGGGATCCGCGCCTGCTCTATCGCAGCATCTTCCAGAACGAGGCGGATGCCGACCGATTTCTCGCCGAGGTGCTGCCGCCGGAGTGGAACCTCGAGCAGGACCGGGGCCGCAGCTTTGCCGAGGGCATCGCGGAGGCGCTGGCGCGGCGTCCCGACCACCGCGAGGAGATCCTGGCCTGGGACACACGCTGGCACGAAATGGTGCCGGGCGAGGTGCCGGGCAGCGTCGCGATCCTCACCGCGCTGAAGGAGGCGGGCGTCCCGCTCTACGCGATCACGAATTTTTCGTCCGAAAAGTTCGCCGAGTGCGAGCAGCGCTTTCCGTTCCTTGTCGACAGCTTCATCGACGTGGTCGTGTCCGCGCATGAGCGGCTGGTGAAGCCGGATCCGCGCATCTACCAGGTGCTGTTCTCGCGCAATGACCTCGCCCCGGAGCGCACCGTCTTCATCGACGACAGCCCTGCGAATGTCGAAGCAGCCCGGTCGGTGGGGATGCATGCCATCCACTTCACCGATGCCGTGTCGCTGAAAGTGGCCCTCGTCGAGCACGGCTTTCCGCTCTAGGCCGGCGCTCAGCCGGCTTCGAACCCCTCCAGCACGTTGACGCAGTTGGTGCCGAGCGCGTCCACCGCATAGCCGCCTTCCATGACGAAGAGGGTCGGAAGGCCGGCGGCGGCGAGCGCTGCGCCCATGCGCGTGAAATCCTCGTGGACGAGGCGGAACCGCGAGATCGGGTCCTTCTCGTAGGCGTCGAGGCCCAGGGACACGACCAGCGTGTCGGCACGGAACGCCGCGATGCGATCGAGCGAGGCGGCCAGCGCCTGCGACCACACATCCCAGTCGACGCCCAGTTCCAGCGGATAGTTGGCGGTGAAGCCCTCGCCCTTGCCCGCCCCCGTCTCGGCTGCATGCCCGAGGAAGTAGGGATATTCCTCGCGCGGGTCGGCGTGGATCGACAGGAACATGACGTCCGAACGCTCGTAGAAGATCGACTGGGTGCCGTTGCCGTGGTGGTAGTCGACGTCGAGCACGGCAACGCGCTCCGCGCCGGCATCGCGCAGCCACTGCGCGGCAATCGCCGCATTGTTGAGGAAGCAGTAGCCGCCGTAGTAATCGGCCGCCGCGTGATGCCCGGGCGGGCGGCATAGGGCGAAGGCGGCGCGCTCGCCGCCGGCGACGAGACGGGCGCCGGTCAGCGCAGAATTGGCGCTGGCCCGTGCTGCTGCGAACGTATGCTCGCCGAGCGGCGTGCCGGCATCGAAGGAATAGCGGCCGAGCAACCCGTCGATGTGATCGGGCACCGGATCGATGTTGAGCCCGCGCACCGGCCAGACGAAGGGAAACGCCTCGCCGCTGCGCCCGGCGGTGGTCCAGCGGGTCCAGAAGCTCTCCAGGAACTCAAGATAGCCGGCGTCGTGGACGCGGGCGAGCGGCTCCATGCCGAAATCGTCCGGCTCCAGCAGCTCGCCGAGGCGACGCGCCAGCACCGCCTCGCGCACCATCTCGGCGCGGGAGGGGATCTCGACAGCCGGCTTCAACATGCCGTCGGAGATCTCCTGCTTGGGGTCGTGGGCCAGCTGCCCGGCGGAAAACACGGTCTTCATGACGTCAAATCCTCATGCCCGATCTGAGAAAATCGATACTCGGTCACCTGTCGGTAGAGCTCGCCCGGTCGCAGGACGGCTCCGGCAAAGTGCCGGTGGTTGGGACTGTCCGGCCAGCGCTGCGGCTCCAAGCAAAGACCCGCGCGCGGCCCGTAGCGGCGCCCACCCAGCCCCGGACAGGGCACGGCGAGCTTGTAGCCGTCGTAGAACTGGAGGCCGGGCTCGGTGGTCAGAACGTCCATGGCAAGGCCGCTCTCCTGTCCGACGAGGCGCGCAACGGCGCGCGGTTCGGACGTTGGCACGGCAGCAAGGCAGAAATTATGGTCATGGGCGACATCGTCCCCATGGTCGTCGATCCGGCGCAGACGGCGGAAGTCGAACGGCGTTCCCGCAACGGGGCGCATCTCGCCGGTCGGGATCGCCTCCTCGTCGACGGGCAGATAGGCATCGGCCTCGATCTGCAGCAGATGGCCGCCGATGTCGGGCGAGCCGTCGAGATTGAAATAGCTGTGCGTCGCAAGGTTCACCAGCGTCGGCCGGTCGGTCGACGCTTCCAGCACGATGCGCAGCCGGTCTCCGTCTGGCGGGATCTCGTAGCGGGCGCTCGCCTCGACCCGGCCGGGATAGCCGGCATCTCCATCTTCGGAGACCAGCGCCAGCATCGCATGGGCGGGGCCGGCTTCCCGCAGCGACCAGAGCCGCCGGGCAAAACCGTGCGCTCCGCCGTGCAGGTGGTTCCGCCCGCCGTCGTTGCGCTCAAGCTGGACTTCATTGCCGTCGAGCCGGAACCGACCACCGGCGATACGGTTGGCGTGGCGGCCGGCGATCACGCCGAAATAGGGCGAATGGGCGAGATAGGACGCGAGGTCATCGAAGCCGAGCACCACGCCGCGGCCGCCGACGCGCAGGTCCGTGATGGCCGCTCCCAGCGTCATGATGCTGACCGACAGCCCGCCGCGGGCGATGGCAACGCGCTCGACCGGCGTTCCATCGGCAAGCTGGCCGAACTGACTGACGCTCATTTCAGGTGGTTCCCGCAATGCCTTGGCCGGCCCTGCGCGCGATGCGCGGGCGCAGGACACTATAGCGGGACGGGCTGCGAAATCACCCGCAAGGGCTACTGTATCAACCGCATCGTGCCGGAGCGGATGTCGACCTTGGCAAGGCGCCCGAGCACGGACATGCCGATCAGCGGCAGTTCCAGCGCCCCTTCCGGCATGACCAGCGCCTCGACATTCTTGAGGCGAATGCTGCCCAGGCGCAGCTCGCGCAAGGTGACGGGCGCCGCAAGCGCGATACCGTTGGCCGTGCGCACCTTGACGACATAGTCGGCGCGGGACGGGCGAATGCCGGACAGGGACGCAACCTCGGACGGAAGGGCCAGCGTCGATGCGCCGGTGTCGATCAGGGAATGGACCGGCCGCCCGTTGATATGGGCGCTGACCTCGTAATGGCCGTTTCGGCCCGCCTTCAGGACAAGCGTACGCGGGCCGGAGGAGGGCTCGGGCTCGGGCGCCTCCTGACGTGCCGCCGCGACGATCGGCGCCTGCGCGAGATAGTCGCGCAGGAAATCCGGCGCGAAAGCTGCGGCCACGACGGCGATTACGGCGATCATCAGATAGCGTGCCATGGCTCTGCTCCCTGCCCTTACCCAGTCAAGATCAGGCGGGAAAGATCACACGGCAGCGCTTAGCAAGGGGTGAAGCGCAGCGCGGCACATGCAAACGCGGTTTCGGACCCATTGCCGGGAAAGATAAAATTCGTCGGATCGGGGCGGTGCTCAGGCCTCCAGCGTCTCGCAATCCAGCGTGTCGGCAAGCGCTGCGATCGCCTTCGCGTCGGGCGAGGAGGACTGCGCGCCATTTGCCGTACAGGCAAGGGCGCCGGCCGCCGTGCCTTCCTGAAGGGCACGGGCAATCTCCGCCCCCCGGTCGAGCGCGGCAGCAAGGGCACCGACGAAGGCATCGCCCGCACCGGTGGTATCGACCACATCGACCTCCGGCGCGGCGATCCGCCAGCGGGTCTTGCCTTTCTGGGCGATCAGACCGCGCGCGCCCAGGGTAACGACAGCAAGCCGTTCTTCGCCGGACAGCGCCGCGCAATGGGCCTCCGGCACCGGCGTTTCGCCGGTTCCGAGCGCGCCGGCGAGTTCGGAAGCCTCGACAGAATTGGCCACGACGACATCGACATCCGGCACCAGGCGGGCAAGCTCCGCGTCACCGGAGGGAGCCGCATTGAGCAGGATGCGCGCGCCGCAAAGCCGCGCACGGGCAATGGCCTCGGCAATCGGCCCCGGGCTCAATTCGCGCTGGAGCATCAGGAGATCGCCCCGCGCCAGCCGGCCGTCGAGCCACTCCGCGACGACGCGGGCATTGACGCCGCTGGCGCACATGATGAGGTTCTCGCCCTTCGCATCGACGCCGATCATGGCGATGCCGGTGGTCCCGTCGAGATGGCGGACGCCGGACAGATCGACGCCGGCACGCTCGAGATTGGCGAGCGCGGCCTCGGCATGCGCGTCGCGCCCGACCGCGCCGATCATCCGGACCTTCGCGCCGGCACGGGCGGCAGCGAGCGCCTGGTTGGCGCCCTTGCCGCCGGCGAAGGTCTGGTGGTCCGGGCCGACGACCGTCTCGCCCGGCGCGGGCAGGCGCGGCAGGGAGACGACGAGATCCAGGTTGATGGAGCCGAATACGGTGATCACGGGGCCTGCTCCTGCGGTCTGGCTGGCGGGAGGGACGTCTGCAGCCGGATCAGATCCAGCCGCCGTCGACGATATAGGTCTGGTTGGTGCAGGCCGCGGCCGCATCCGAGCAGAAGAACAGCACCACCCGGGCGACATCCGCCGGCACGAGCTTCCGCTTCAGGCATTGCCGGTCCATGATCTCGCGTTCGCCGGCCTCGTCGAGCCAGAGAGCGACCTGGCGCTCGGTCATGATCCAGCCCGGCGCGATACAGTTGACCCGGATGTTGTCCGGGCCAAGGTCGCGGGCGAGCGAACGGGTCAGGCCGACAACGGCGGACTTGGCCGCCGTATAGCCGGCCATGCCGCCCTGCCCGATCATCCAGGAAATCGACCCCATGTTGACGATGGCACCGCCGCCGAGGGCACGCATATCGCCCACCACCGCCTGGGTGCAGAAGAACTGATGCTTGAGGTTCACCGCCATCCGGCTGTCCCAGTATTCGGGAGTCACCTCTTCCAGCCGGTGTCGCTCGTCATGGGCAGCGTTGTTGACGAGGATGGAGACGGGGCCGAGTTCCGCGCGCAGGCCGGCGATTGCCGCACGCGTCGCCTCGATATCCGTCAGATCGGCACGGGCGAAGCGGACGGTGGCGCCGCCCCCTCCCAGCTCGGCAACGAGACGAAGGGAAGCCTCCTCGCCGACATCGATGAAGCCGACGGATGCGCCTTGCGCCGCGAACTGGCGCACGATCTCCGCGCCGATACCGCCACCGCCACCGGTGACCAGCACCGTCCGGCCGTTGAGATCCGGATAGATCGCCTCGGCTGTCATGTCGCGTCTCCCGTAAGCTCAAGACACCGGCGCCGCCGGGATGCGGCGTTACTTGGTGCCGTACATGCGGTCGCCCGCATCGCCGAGACCGGGCACGATATAGCCCTTCTCGTTCAGCCGCTCGTCGATGGCTGCCGTGAAGATCGGCACGTCCGGATGAGCGGCATTGAACTTCTCGATCCCTTCCGGCGCGGCCAGAAGACAAAGGAAACGCAGCTGGGTGGCGCCGCGTTCCTTCAGCCGCTGAACGGCGGCAATCGCCGAGTTGGCCGTTGCCAGCATCGGGTCGACGACGACGACCAGACGCTCGGCGAGATCTTCCGGCGCCTTGAAATAGTATTCGACCGGCTGCAACGTCTTGGGGTCGCGGTACAGGCCGATATGGGCGACGCGGGCGGCCGGAACCAGCTCCAGCATGCCCTCCAGCAGCCCGTTGCCGGCGCGCAGCACCGAGGCGAAGACCAGCTTCTTGCCCTCAATGATCGGCGCGGACATGGTCTGGAGCGGGGTTTCGATCTCCACCGTGGTGATCGGCAGGTCACGCGTCACCTCATAGGTGAGCAGCACGGAGATTTCCCGCAGCAGGCGGCGGAAGCCCTGGGTCGAGGTCTCCTTCATCCGCATGTGCGTCAGCTTGTGCTGCACCATCGGGTGATCGATTACGGTTGCTCCGCTCATCTTGCGCCTCTCCGCTCGTTCTGTCAGGAGGCCGCCGCCCCCGGAAGCCCCATCCGGCTCCCCTACCGTCATAGATCAACCTGCGGACAATCGGAACAGGCGCGAGATCGCAGCACTCATCCCGTCCACCGACTTCCCCCTCTCAGCCCCCGCCGCCGCGCAGACCCACGTGGTCCGACAGACGCAGGACGAGCCGGCGCCGCGTGTCCTCGTCGCAGAATGCGGCAGCGATGGCATTGCGCGTGATCGCCAGAAGCTCGTCCTCCGGCCAGCCGAAGGTCTCGGCGCAGCTGCGATACTCGTGCCCCAGCGTCGTACCGAAGAAGGGCGGGTCGTCGGAATTCAGCGTGATGCGGCAGCCGGCGCGGCGCAGCAGATTGACCGGATGGAAGCGCAGGTTGGAATAAAGCCCGAGCGCCAGATTGGAGCCAGGGCACACTTCCAGCACGATGCCTTCTTCCGCGATCCGCTCGACCAAGGCCCGATCCTCCACGGCGCGCACGCCGTGCCCGATGCGCCGAACGCGCAGAAAATCGAGCGCGGCGGTCACGCTCTCCGGACCGCAGACCTCGCCCGCGTGGGCGGTCAGGCCGAGGCCGGCCTCGCCGGCCATGCGAAAGGCGCGAGCAAAGTTCGCCGGATGGCCTCGCGCTCGTCGCCGGCGAGGCCGAAGCCGGTGACCAGGGGGTGGGGAGCGGCGATGATCTGCGCCACCACCTGCTCGACCGCGCGGGCCCCGAAATGGCGCACGCCGATGGCGATCATCCGCGCCTCGATACCGGTGTCGGCTCGAGCCTGCTCGATACCGGCGGCAAGGCCGGCGACATAGTCGCGATAGGAAAGACCGGCGCCGGCAGCATGATCCGGCGAGATCGTCAGCTCGGCATAGATCGCCCCTTCCGCCGCCAGCATGCGCAGGTAGGTACCGGAGAGCAGCGCGTAGTCGTCCGGCGTGCGGAACACCCGGCTGGCACGGTCATAGGCGGCTAGGAACTCCGAGAAGTCGCTCCACAGGTAGCGGCCGCGCTCGTCGAAGAGCCCTTCCACGTCCTGCCCGTGGCGCTTGGCAAGGCGGCGCACCAGATCGGCGGGCGCGGCACCCTCGATATGCACATGCAGCTCCGCCTTGGGAACCACCACCTTCGTGCTGGCGCTTGCCGGCATGCCTCAGAACCCGCGCATCGGGTTTTCCGGTGCGCGCACCAGCCAGTTGTCGGGCGACCAGCGGGCGGTCCCGTCGACCAGATGCAGAGCATAGGCATGACGCGAGCGCGGCGAACGGTTCGGCGCCGAGCGGTGCGGAACCAGACCGTGCAGCACGACCAAAGTGCCCTTGGGGGCGACCAGCGGCACGTCGCCGACGAGCGGCGTATCGTCCAGCGGCTCCATCACCAGCGCCTCGCCGTCATAGTGGAAGCGTTGGCGCAACGGAGCCAGATGCCCGCCCGGTCCGCCGAGCAGGCCGCCATTGGTTTCGTCGGCGTCTTCCAGCGCGAACCAGAAGCCGGTGCAGGACAAAGGCTCGGTGTGCAGGAAGGTGGAATCCTGGTGGCAATTCACCTCGCCGCCGATCTCCGGCGGCTTAAAGATATACATGGACTGGGCCAGCAGCGGCGCGGCAAGGCCAAGACCCTCTGCCGTGCGCGCAAGCCGGGGATCGCGCGAGAAGCGCTCGAACACCGGATCGAGATCATGCAGGGCGTGGCCGACCTTGTTCAGCGCCACATGCTTGTCGCGCTGCAGCCGGCCGTCCTCGTCGAAGGCCTCCTCCTCGAAGAAGAAGCGAATCTTGTCGCCGCTTTCTCGAAAATAGCGGTCGCGGGCATGGCTCTGGGCGCCGGTCTCGAAGACCGAGGCATGCTCTTCGGGATCGAAGGCGTCGATCAGCTCGGACATACGGGCCCTCAACGCATCGCAATCCTCCGCCGACTTGTAGCCGGTCAGCACGAGGAAGCCGTCCTGCGCATAGGCCTCCTGCATCTCCGGCGTCAGAACTCCGTCCGCCGGGGCAGGAAAGGATCGTGCGGTCATGCGCGTCTCCGTTGGGATACCGTTCGTGCGGATCGATGCCGCACAGTCTAGCGGGAGGGCCGAACGGGCTCCAGCTCGGCGGAGCCTGATATCAGAGGAAGGACGTCCCGTGGTTTCCGGGCGCAAGGCCGAGATGCGCCGCGATACTCTCGCCGATATCGGCGAACGTGTCGCGAACACCGATCTCCTTCGGCCCGCCGCCCTTGACGAGGCCGATCACCGGCACCCGCTCGCGGGTGTGGTCCGTGCCGCGCCAGGTCGGATCGCAGCCGTGGTCTGCGGTCAGGATCAGCAGGTCGTCCGGCCGCAGCCGCTCCAGCAGTTCCGGCAGCCTGCGGTCCAGCGCCTCCAGCGCTGCCGCATAGCCCGGCACGTCGCGCCTGTGGCCGTACAGGCTGTCGAAGTCGATGTAATTGGCGAAGACGAGATCGCCCTCGCCGGCCTTGTCCATCGCCTCCAGCGTGCGATCGAACAGCGCGTCGTTGCCGGCCGCCTTCAGGACTTCCGACACGCCCTGATGGGCGAAGATGTCGGAGATCTTGCCGACGGTCAGCGTCCGGCGCCCCGCGGCAACGGCCCTGTCGAGCAGGGTCGGCTCCGGCGGCAGTACCGAATAGTCGCGCCGGTTCGCGGTGCGCTCGAAGCCGGAGGCGGCGTCGCCGATGAAGGGCCGCGCGATCACCCGGCCGATATTGTAGGGATCGACCAGGCGGCGCACCGTCTCGCAGAGACGGTAAAGCCGCTCCAGGCCGAAATGCTCCTCATGCGCGGCGATCTGGAAGACGGAATCGGCGCTTGTGTAGCAGATCGGCTTGCCGGTGCGCACATGCTCCTCGCCGAGCTCGGCGATGATCACCGTGCCGGAGGCGTGGGTGTCGCCGAGGATGCCGGCACCCCGCCCTCGCGGATGATCGCCTGCGTCAGTTCGGCCGGAAAGGTCGGCACGGTGTCGGGGAAATAGCCCCAGTCGAAGGCGACCGGCACGCCGGCGATCTCCCAGTGGCCGGACGGCGTGTCCTTGCCGTGCGAGGTCTCGCTCGCAGCGCCGAAGATGCCGACCGGCTCGACGGAACCGTCCATGCCCTCCGGCACCTTGCCGGTGGCCAGCTGCGCCGCGCGGGCCAGGCCGAGCGCGGTCATGTTGGGCAGGGACAGCGGACCGGAGCGCAGGCCCTCGCGGTCGCCCTGCCCGCGCATGCAGGCGCTCGCGATGTGGCCGAGCGTGTCGCCCCCCTCATCGCCGAAGCGGGCGGCATCCGGCGCCCCGCCGATACCGAAACTGTCCAAGACGCACAGGATCGCGCGTGCCATGAGGTTTCCCCCGTCTCTCGTTGCCGGGCGGTTGTGCCCCGCCCCGTTGCAGTTCCGAAACCCGGTTCCCGATCCGGGCCGCCGTCAGAGAGACGGCGCGATACGCTCCACGACGACAGGCCGATCTTCCACGTCGCGCGGCGAGCCGAGCCGATAGGCTGCGCGTACCGCCTCCGCCGCCCGGCGTGCCGAGGCCTCGTCGGCGGCATGGACGATGGCAAGCGGCGCATCGCTGTCGGCCGAGTGGCCGATGCCCGCGAGATGCACCAGCCCCACCGCCGGATCGATCACGTCGCTGGCGCGGCGACGACCGCCGCCGAGTTCGACCACCGCAACGCCGATAGCGCGCGTGTCGACCCCGACAACCGTGCCCGGTTCCTGCGGATAGACCGGCAGCTCAACCGGAGCGGAGGCCAGATAGGCTTCCGCCTTCTCCATGAAGTCCGCCGGGCCGCCGAGAGCCGCAACCATCTTCGCAAAGCGCTCGGCTGCCGCGCCGCTGGCGAAGGCCTCGCGCATCTTCTCGGCGCCCTCCCCGGCATCGGCACAAAGACCGCCGAGAACGAGGGCTTCGGCGCCGAGCGCCACCGTCACGTCGAACAGCCGGTTGTCGATTGTGCGGCCGGTCAGGAAGTCGACCGCATTGCGCATCTCGACCGCATTGCCGGCAGCGGAGGCGAGCGGCTCGTTCATGTCGGTGAGCAGCGCGCTGGTGCGACAGCCTGCGCCATTGGCAACGGTCACGAGGCTTTCGGCCAACGCCTTGGCCTGATCCAGCGTCGCCATGAACGCGCCCGTCCCCCATTTCACGTCGAGGACAAGGCCCTGCAGTCCGGCTGCGAGCTTCTTGGACAGGATCGAGGCGGTGATGAGGTCAAGGCTTTCGACCGTGCCGGTCACGTCGCGGATGCCGTAGAAGCGCTTGTCGGCCGGCGCCAGGTCCGGCGTCTGGCCGATCACCGCGCACCCGACCTCGCGCACCACCTTGCGGAACAGCGCGTTGTCGGGCTGCGTCTTGTAGCCGGGAATCGCATCGAACTTGTCGAGCGTGCCGCCCGTGTGACCGAGCCCCCGGCCCGAGATCATCGGCACCGCCGCGCCGCAGGCGGCAAGCGCAGGGGCCAGCATCAGGGAGACATTGTCGCCCACACCACCGGTCGAGTGCTTGTCGAGGATCGGCGCGTCGATGTCCGACCAGTCCAGCACCGTGCCGCTGTTGCGCATCGCCAGGGTCAGCGCCACGCGCTCGTCCAGCGACAAGCCGCGGAAGAACACGGCCATGGCGAGCGCCGCAACCTGCCCCTCCGACACGCTGTCGTCGGTCAGCCCCTTGACGAAGAAGGCGATCTCGTCCGCGGCAAGGGTGCCGCCGTCGCGCTTCTTTCGGATCAGTTCCTGCGCCAGCATGCGGTCAATATCCCTTGGCGGTGGTGGGCGCGCGCCCGTCGAGCGCGGCGAGCAGGGCGTCGAGCAGGCCGCTCGCGCCGAAGCGGAAATGCGAGGCGGCAACCCAGTTGGCCCCCAGAATGCGGTCGGCGATCGCGAGATAGGCAGCCGCATCCTCGACAGTGCGGATCCCGCCGGCCGGCTTGAAGCCGATCTCGGGACCAGCCTCGCGGCGGATTTCCTCGATCACGGTCAGCATGATCTCGGCCGCTTCCAGCGTGGCGTTGACCTTCACCTTGCCGGTCGAGGTCTTGATGAAGTCAGCGCCCGCCGAGATGGCCAGCAGCGAGGCCGCGTGGATGAGCAGCGGGTCGCCGATCTCGCCGGTCTCCAGAATGACCTTCAGCAACCGGTCGCCGCAGGCCTCGCGCACCCTGGCGATCTGCGTCTCGGCAAAGCCGCGCCGGCCGGATACAAAGGCGCGGTACGGCATGACGAGGTCGATCTCGTCGGCACCGTCGGCAATCGCCTGCCGCGTGTCGGCCACGACGGCCAGCGTATCGTCACCGCCTTGCGGAAAGTTGACGACGGTCGCAACGCGCACGCCGGAGCCGGCGAGCAGGCTCGCGGCCTGGGTCACGAAGCGCGGCCAGATGCAGACCGCCGCGACGGGACCATGGGGCGTGGCCGCGCGAGCGCAAAGCGCGTCGATGTCGGCGGTGGTGCAGGTCTCGTCCAGATTGGTCAGGTCGACCAGCGGCAGCGCGCGCTGCGCCACCTCGGCAGGTGTCATGTCAGGCATTTCCAAGATCCTTGACGAAGCGGCGGATCAGCCGCTTCAGCGCGTCGACGGCCATTAGCGCCGTCGACTTGGTTTCCTCGTGCGACAGGCCGTGCGCCTGCAGGCCGGCGCCATAGTTGGTGATGGTGGAGATCGCGGCAACGCGCAGGCCGAGATAGCGGGCGAGGATCACTTCCGGCACCGTCGACATGCCGACTGCATCCGCTCCCAGCTGTTTCGCCATGCGGATTTCCGCCGGCGTCTCGAAGGAGGGGCCGGAAAACCACATGTACACGCCTTCGCCCAGCGAAATCTCCTCGTCCTTGGCAAGCGCCCGCAAGCGGGCGCGGAAGTCGGGATCGTAGGCAGCGCTCATGTCGAGAAAGCGGCGGTCGCTTTCCTCGCCGATCAAGGGGTTGAGGCCCGACCAGTTGATGTGGTCGCTGATCAGCATCGGCGTGCCGGGCGCAAACTCCTGGCGCAGGGACCCGGCTGCGTTGGTCAGCATCAGCGTGTCGCAGCCGAGCGCCTTCAGCGCCTCCAGAGGCGTGCGCATGACGTCCGCTCCCCCACCCTCGTAGTAATGGGCGCGGCCGGACAGGACCACCACCGGCACGTCGCCGAGGCGGCCTGCAACCAGCTCGCTGCCATGAGAGGAGACCGAGGACACCGGAAAGCCCGTCAGCCTGGCATAGGGAATGCGCACGGCATCCTCGACCTCGTCAGCCAGTTGGCCGAGGCCCGAGCCCAGCACCATTCCGACGCGGTATTCGCCGGGCCTTGCGGCGCGGACGATCTCCGCGCATTCCGTCCCGAAGCCGCTCATACGTCCCTCTCCTCGTCCTTGAGAACGAACCGGGCCGGCAACAGTTCCGCCATGGTCAGAGTGCGGCGCAGCCCGGCGTCGTCGCAGATGTGCACCGGCACGTCGTCGCCGGCGAACTCGGCAAGCCTTTGGCGGCAACCGCCGCAGGGGGTGCACAGCGCCGCCTTCGCGGTAACCAGCACCTCGATGACGTCGCCCGGCCGCCCGCCGGCGGACACCATCGCGCCGAGCGCGCTGGTTTCCGCGCACCAGCCTTCCGGGAAGCTGGCATTTTCCACGTTGCAGCCGGCGAAGATGCGCCCGTCGCGGGTGACAAGGGCTGCGCCGACGCGAAAGCCGGAATATCTCGCATGCGCATTCTCTCGGGCCGCACTGGCGGCGGCGAACAATTCGTCGAAACGGCTCATGTCGTCCTCGTTGCCGTGACTCAGCTGCGTTCCTTGACATAGGCGGTGCCGCCGGCGCGCGGGGGAACCGCCTTGCCGATGAAACCGGCGAGCAGGATCACGGTCAGGATGTAGGGAAGGGCCTGGATCGCCTGCACCGGCACCTCGCCGATGCCGGGGACCTGTTGGCCCTGAAGGCGGATCGCCACGGCATCGAGGAAGCCGAAGAGCAGGCAGGCGAACATCACCGGCACCGGCTTCCACTTGGCGAAGATCAGGGCCGCCAGGGCGATGAAGCCCTTGCCGGCGGTCATGTTGGCGATGAAGCTCGCCGACTGGCCGATGGAGAGATAGGTGCCGGCAAAGCCGCACAGGATGCCCGTGCAGATCACGGCGCGATAGCGCAGCCAGGTGACGGAGATGCCGGCCGTGTCGACCGCGCCGGGGTTCTCGCCGACCGCGCGCAGGCGCAGGCCGAAGCGCGTGCGGTAGAGCACCCACCAGGAGAAGGGCACTGCGAGAAAGGCGGCATAGACGAGCAGGTTGTGACCCGACAGGAGCTCCGAATAGAGCCCGCCGATCACCGGGACGTCGCGCAGCTCCGCCGCGAAGGGCCATGTGACGTCGCCGAAGCGACCGTCCCCGCTGACCGCCGGCGTGCGCCCGCCCTGGCCGAACCAGGCCTGTCCGAGCAGGGCGGTGAGCCCCATCGCCAGGAAGTTGATGGCAACGCCCGAGACGATCTGGTTGCCGCGATTGGTGATGCAGGCAAAACCGTGCACCAGCGCCAGTGCCACCGAAACGAGAATGCCGGCGCCAAGGCCGATCCAGGCAGACCCGCTGACCGCGGCCGCCGCACCGGCCGCGAAGGCCGCGCCCAGCATCTTGCCCTCAAGGCCGATGTCGAAAATGCCGGACCGCTCCGAATACAGGCCGGCAAGGGCCGCAAGCAGCAGCGGCGTGGAAAGCCGGGCGGTGCTGTCGAGCACGAAGATCAGGGTTTCGAACATCTCTCCCCTCCCCTCACGCGGCCGGCGCCGGCCGGGCGGCCAGCACGCCGAAGATGCGAAGCAGCACCGGGCGGAACATGTGCTCCAGCGCCCCGGCGAACAAAATCACCAGCCCCTGGATGACAACGATCATGTCGCGGGTGATCGTCGGCATCTCGAAGGCCAGTTCCGCGCCGCCCTGATAGAGCATGCCGAACAGGATGGCGGCGAAGACGATGCCGATCGGATGCGCGCGGCCCATCAGGGCGACGGCGATGCCGACGAAGCCGTAGCCGGCCACGAACTCGATGAGCAGCCGGTGCTGCGAGCCCATGATCTCGTTGATCGCCATCATGCCTGCGAGACCGCCCGACATGAGCATCGTGACGACGGTGATGCGCAGCGGCGAAATGCCGGCATAGACGGCCGCGACCGGGTTGGCGCCGAAGGTGCGGATCTCGTAGCCGAGCCGGGTGCGCCAGACGACGACCCAGACGAGCAGACAGGCGGCGAGCGCCAGCAGGAAGGAGAGGTTCACCGGCGCGGATCCGAAGTCCGTTCCGGGCAGCACATCCTGCAGCAGCGGCAGGCGGCCGCCGCTCTCGAAAGTCCGGGTTTCCGGCTGCATGGATCCCCGCTTCGACAGCAGGTTGACCAGCAGGTAGACCATCATCGAGGCGGCGATGAAATTGAACATGATCGTGGTGATGACGACATGGCTGCCGCGCTTGGCCTGCAGCAGCGCCGGAATGAAGGCCCAGGCCGCGCCGAAGGCGGCAGCGCCCAGCACCGCGACGGGCAGCGTCACCCACCAGGGGACGTAGCGGTCGAGCGCTAGACAGGCGAGCGCAACGCCGAGGCCGCCCAGATACGCCTGCCCCTCGCCGCCGATGTTGAACAGGCCCGCATGGAAGGCGATGGCCACCGCAAGGCCGGTGAAGATGAAATTGGTCGCGTAGAACAGGGTGAAGCCGATGCCCTCGTTCCAGCCGAGAGAGCCCCACACCAGAACCTTGACCGCCTCGACCGGGTTTTCGCCGATCAGCAGCACCACCAGGCCCGAGACCAGAAAGGCAGCGGCGACATTGAGCGCCGGCATCAGCCCGTAGTCGACCCAGCGCGGAAGCTGTCCCGCCGTCATTCCGCCGCCTCCTGTCCGCTTGCACCCGCCATCAGCAGGCCCAGCTCGCTTTCCGCCGTCTCCGGTGCGCGCTCGCCGACCACCTGCCCGTCGAACATGACCAGCACCCGGTCTGCCAGCGCCCGGATCTCGTCGAGCTCGACCGACACCAGCAAGACACCCTTGCCGGCATCGCGCAGCGCGACGATGCGCTTGTGAATGAACTCGATGGCGCCGATGTCGACACCGCGCGTCGGCTGGCCGACAAGCAGAATGACCGGATCGCGCTCGATCTCGCGCGCCAGCACGATCTTCTGCTGGTTGCCGCCGGAGAAATTGGCGGTCTTCAACATGCAGTCGGCCGGGCGGATGTCGTATTTCTCGATCTCGACCTTCGCTGCCGTGCGGATGCGGTCGAAATCGAGGAACGGACCGCGCCCGTAGGCCGGGTCGCGGTGATAGCCGAGAATGGCGTTCTCGCATTCGGGAAAGCGCGTCACCAGCCCCATGCGGTGGCGATCTTCGGGAACATGCGCCAGCCCGAGTTCGCGCATGGCGGCCGGGTCCGTGCCGCCGCGGGCAAGATCGACCCGCGTCCCGTCGACCGTGACGGTGCCCGAGGTGACCGAGCGGATGCCGGCAATCGCCTCCAGCAATTCGGACTGGCCGTTGCCGGAGACGCCGGCAATGCCGACGATCTCGCCGGCGCGCACCTCCAGTGAGACGTTGCGCACGACATCGACGCCGCGCGTGTCGCGCACTGTCAGGTTCTCGACGGTGAGCACCGGTCGTCCCGGTTCGGCTGGCCCCTTCTCGACCTCCAGCAGCACGCGGCGGCCGACCATCAGCTCGGCGAGCTCGCCCATCGAGGTCTTCGATGTCTGACGGGTGGCGACGATCTCGCCACGCCGCATGACCGAGACCTCGTCGGTCACCGCCATGATCTCCCGCAGCTTGTGGGTGATCAGCAGCACCGTCTTTCCCTCGTCGCGCAGCACGCGCAGGATCCGGAAGAGGTGATCGGCTTCCGCAGGGGTGAGGACGCCGGTCGGCTCGTCCAGGATCAGGATGTCGGCGCTGCGGAACAGCGCCTTGAGGATCTCCACCCGCTGCTGCAGGCCGACGGGAAGATCCTCGATCAGCGCGTCGGGATCGACCTTGAGGTCATAATCATCGGCAAGGCGCTTCAGCTCGGCCCGCGCCTTGGACACGCCGCCGGCGAGCAGCGCTCCGCCCTCGGCGCCCAGAATGATGTTCTCCAGCACGGTGAAATTCTCCACCAGCATGAAGTGCTGATGGACCATGCCGATGCCCAGCGCGATGGCCGCCTGGCTGGAGGAGATCGAGACCTGCTTGCCGTCGACGCGGATCTCGCCGGAATCGGCGTGATAGAAGCCGTAAAGGATCGACATCAGCGTCGACTTGCCCGCACCGTTCTCGCCGACGATGCGTGGATCGAGCCCTTGCGGACCTTCAGGTGGATGTCCTTGTTGGCGTGGACTTGTCCGAAGCGCTTGTCGACGCCGACGAGTTCGATGGCAAGCTGGTCGCTCACAGCGGGCACTCCCCGTCGCTGGCCGCATCGTGCACGGTGATCGTGCCATCGGCGATCCGTGCGGCTGCCTCGCCGGCTGCCGCCTCCATCTGCGCGGTGACGAGCGCGCGGTTGTTGTCGTCGATCACCCAGTCCATGCCGCCCTCCGCAAGGCCGAGCACCTCGATGCCGGCACTCCATGTGCCTGCCTTCGCGTCGGCGAAATTGCGGTAGACCGCGACATCGACACGCTTGCGGATCGAGGTGAGGATCCGGCCCGGATGAAGGCCGTTCTGGTTGCTGTCGGTTCCGATGCCGAGAACCCCGGCATCGGCCACGGCCTGCAGCACGCCGATGCCGGTGCCGCCGGCCGCCTGGATGATGACATCGGCGCCGCGGTTGATCTGGCCGCGTGCAAGCTCGGCGCCGCGAGCCGGATCGGCAAAGGCCGCCGGCGTATCGCCGGTCATGTTGGAGAGAACGCGGATGTCGGGGGAGACGGAGGCCGCACCCTGCCGATAGCCACAGAGGAAGCGGCGGATGATCGGAATGTCCATGCCGCCGACGAAACCGATGGTCCCGGTCTTCGAGGCCATCGCCGCCAGCAGGCCGGCGATGTACGAGCCCTCATGCTCGCGAAAGACGACCGAACGCACGTTGGGAGCCGCGACCACCATGTCGACGATGGAGAAATCCGTCTGCGGGAAATCCTTCGCCGCCGAAGCGACCGCGGCGGCCTGATTGTAGCCGATGGCAACAACCGGCTCGGCGCCGCGCGCGGCAAAGCCCCGCAGCGCCTGCAGGCTGTCGGCGTCGCGGACGATCTCGAAGTCCCGGTAGGGCTCGCCGGTTTCTGCGGAAAAGCGCTCGGCACCGCGAAAGGCGGCCTCGTTGAACGAGCCGTCGAACTTGCCGCCGACGGAGTAGACCAGGGCCGACTCGCCGAGGGCAGGCGCCACGGCAAGGCCGCCAACCAGGGCGAAGGCTGCAAGCGTCTTCACGATACGCGCCATGACCACTGTCCCGCGTTGTCTGCCCTGCGGTTCAGGGCAACGCGCGCCGCGAGCCATGCCCGCGGCGCGCTTTCTCCCGTCAGAACGGGCAGCTTTCGGTCGCCATGTAGTCGTGGACGACGATCTTGCCGGAGATGATGTCGGCCTTGGCCTGGTCGACCGCCGCCTTCATCTCGTCGGTGATCAGCGCCTTGTTGTTGTCGTCGAGCGCCCAGTCGACGCCATCCTCGGCAAGACCGAGCGAATAGACGCCCGAGGTCCAGTTGCCGTCCTTGGCGTCGGTGAAGGCCTTCTCGACCGCAACGTCGACGCGCTTCAGCATCGAGGTCAGCACCTTGCCTGGATGCACGGCGTTCTGGTTGCTGTCGACGCCGATGCCGAGCTTGCCGGCATCCGCCGCGGCCTGCAGGACGCCCAGACCCGTGGCGCCGGCAGCGTGGTAGATCACGTCCGCGCCGCGGTCGATCTGCGACTTGGCGAGCTCGCCGCCCTTGACCGGATCGTTGAAGCAGCGCCGGTCGAACCGGTCATGTTCTCGAGGATCTCGATGTCAGCGTTGGTTTCCTTGACGCCCTGCTTGTAGCCGCAAGCGAACTTGCGGATCAGCTGGATGTCCATGCCGCCGACAAAGCCGACCTTGCCGCTCTGCGAGGCCATCGCCGCGAGCTTGCCGACGATATAGGAGCCTTCATGCTCCTTGAAGACGATCGAGCGGACGTTCGGCAGGTCGACCTTTTCATCGACAATGGCGAACTGGGTGTCCGGGAATTCCTTGGCGACCTTCGTCAGCGCATTGGCATGAAGGAAGCCGATGGCGATCACCGGGTTGGCGCCGCGGCGCGCGAAGTTGCGCAGCGCCTGTTCGCGCTGGCTGTCGTTCTGGATCTCGAAATCGCGATAGTCGATGCCGGTGTCGGCCTTGAACTTCTCGGCGCCGATGAAGGCCGCCTCGTTGAAGGACTTGTCGTTCTTGCCGCCCAGATCATAGACGACCGCCGGCTGGATCTCCTGGGCCAGCGCCGTACCGGCGAGCAGGACAGCCGCGGCCGCCCCGAGGATCACGCTTTTCATCACCATGACTTACCTCCACCTGTTCTGCCGCCGGCGTCATGCCGAGCGGGCTTGTCTGGTTCCTTCCGCGACGGCCAGGGCCCGGCCCAAGCTCTCGTCGACGATCAGGTCCGTGATCAGCCCCGCGCGCAACGCCGCGCGCGTGGCCTCAAGCTTGCCGAGCCCGCCGGCGAGCGCGACGATGCGCGCGCCGCGAACGGCTTCGAAGGGCAGCCCGACCGCCTTGTCGCCGAGCTTGGCCGGCACAAGGCGGCCGTCGCGGCCGATGAACCGCCCCATCAGGTCGCAGACCGCGCCGGTCGCGATCAGGTCGCGCTGCTCCTCGCGCAGGATAAGATCGCGGCTGATGAGATGCCCGTCATCCTCCACCGAGCCGATGCCGATGACGAAGAGATCGGAGGCGCGCGCACGCTCCAGCAGCGCCTGGACACTGCGCTGGCCGAGGAACGTGTCGCGCTCGGCGACGCTTTCAGCGAGATACGGTACGGGCAGATAATAGCCTTCGCCGCCCGTACGCTCGGCCAGTTGCTGGACGACGTCGAACGGGTTGGCGGAGAGCTTTCGCGTCAGCGAGCCGGAAATCGAGACGATGCTGAGATCCGGGCGCTGGATGCGCGGCATCATCTCCACCGCGGCCTTGAGCGTGCGCCCCATGCCGACGCCCAGCTGGACGAGCGCGGGATTGGCAAGCAGACTGGCAAGATGCGGGCCGGCGACCTCGGCGATGGACCGGATCGCGGACGCATCGTCGCCGCCGCCGATATCCGGAGCGATCAGGCAGGAGGAGAGGCCATGCGCATCCACCAGCGCCGCCTCGATCTCCAGGCAGTCCGAAGGACGGCCGGCGATCTGAAAGCGGACGAGGCCGGTCTTCTGGGCATGGGCGATGAGCCGGTGGACGCGCGCTGTCGAAATGCCGAGGCGCGCTGCGATCTCACCCTGCGTCGCGCCGCCGACGAAGGACATCCATGCGGCGCGGATCGCCATGTCTGTTGTCCAGTCGCCAGCCTGCATGCCCGTATCCGTCGTCCCGCATCAACAGGGACGGCCGCCGCGCATGCCGCGTCGGACGAATTGCCGGACCCCTCGCCTGTGGCTGAAAATTTCTTCAGCTCTTGAGATTTCTTTCATTCAGACTGCATGAGCCCCCAGCCGAGGTCAAGCGCCTTCGCAAGAGAAGCTTTAGAGCCCGGCAAATTTTGCCGACCGCCCGGCAGGAACTGCCCAGCTTTCTTGCAGATCGCCGCGGCTTGCCGAAAGTGCAGGCATCCTCCTTCCCCAAGGACGCTGCGGAATGCGGTCGGAGAATCGCCGGGGAGATTCCTTAACCGGCTGATCGCCATGAGCTATTGGCAAGCGCACAGGGTGCCACTCGGGCTCTGTCGCCGTCGGAGTGACTCCCCCGGCGCGGGCCTTCGCCTTCCGTAGCGTCTGGCACGGCTCTTGCTGAGCTTGTGGGGTCGCCAGAGCGCCGGAAGGAGGCCGCAGGGGGTGCGGTCGGGAGAGGGAACGGACGCAAGATAAGGCACGCAACGAGGAGCGTCGGACAAGGCGGGAGCCCTTCACCGGTTGAAGGAGTTTCGACCATGTGCGTGCCACGTCTCTCCCTGACGGCAGGTCACAGCCTGCCTGACCGCATCGCCAGACTGTCGCTTTCGCTCGTCGGCTGGCTCTTCTCACTTGCCCTTGTCGGACTTTCCTCCGTCCCCGCCGCAGCTGCCGGCAACGCCCCGCTGCTCGGCTACGGTTACGATCCGGACCGGGAGGTCGATGTCGAGCTGGTGCTGGCCGTCGACATCTCCCAGTCGATGGACAGGGAAGAGCAGGAGGTCCAGCGCGCCGGCTATGTCGCCGCCCTCACCTCGCCGCAGGTAATCGACGCGATCCGCTACGGCCCGACCGGCCGGATCGCGGTGACCTACATGGAATGGGGCGGCGCGGGCGAACAGTTCATCGTCGCCGACTGGTCGGTGATCACCGACGCTCCTTCCGCAGCAGCCTTCGCCGCCAAGATCGCAGAGGCCCCGCTGCGCCAGCGCCAGCGCACCTCCATAGCCTCTGCCCTGTCGCAAGCGACCGCGATGGTCGCCGCCAACCGGTTCGAGGGCCTGCGCAAGGTCATCGACATTTCCGGGGACGGGCCCAACAACCAGGGCGGCAAGGTCGCACTGTTCCGCGACCAGGCCATCGCCGCCGGCATCACCATCAACGGGCTTCCCTTGATGATGAAGTCCGAGCGCGACGCCTGGCAGTCCATGCTGAATGTCGACGCCTATTACGAGGACTGCGTGATCGGCGGCCCAGGCCACTTCTTCATTCCGGTGCGCTCGCGCGAGCAGTTTGCCGATGCCATCCGCATGAAGCTGGTTCTGGAGATCGCCGGCCTGACGCCGGAGACCGGGCTGGTGCACAGGGCAAGCGGACGCAAGCCGGTCAATTGCGGGCTCTACGATTGAGCCCCGAAAGCTCCTGCCGGCAACGGCAGGCAGGGTGCCTTGCGGACGGGCCCGCAAGGAGAAGCCGGGCAAGGACCGGCTTTCCACCCGGCGCGTAAGCGGGTACATCCTTGGAAAGGATACATATCCGCTTACGCAGCTGACCTTGAAGAGCGAACAGGAACGCATTGACCGGACTCGCGAGCCCCTTTCCCGACACACGTCCCGCCAAGCCCGCATTGGCGCTGGTCGCCCATGACGCGCGGAAAGACGAGATGGTCGCCTTCGCCAGGTCGCACGAGGACAAGCTCAAGTCCTTTCGCCTGGTCGCGACCGGCACCACCGGAGGCCGGATCCTCGAAGCCTGCCCCAGCCTGACCATCGAGCGGCTGAAGAGCGGCCCGCTCGGCGGCGACCAGCAGATCGGCGCGATGATCGCCGAAGGACGGCTGCAAGGGCTCATCTTCCTCGTCGACCCGCTGTCGCCCATGCCGCACGATGTCGACGTCAAGGCGTTGATGCGCCTCGCCCTCGTCTACAACATCCCGATGGCGCTGAACCGGGCAACCGCCGATATCCTGCTGCGCTCGGCGCGCCTTGCCGGCCTGCCCACCACCTCGACAACTCCCGAGATCATACCCCAGGCGTGATGACCCTTTCCCCGCCCAGTCTCCGCGGTTTTCGCTTTCCCGTGCTGGTCGCCGACATCGGCGGAACCAATGCGCGCTTCGCGATGGTCACCGACACCCACGCGGCGACCAGGGTCTACGGCTCGGTGCCGACCGCCGGCTTTCCCGGCCTTGCCGAGGCCGCCATCGCCACGGTGCTGGACCACACTTCGGTGATGCCTCGAACCGCGGTGCTGGCGGTGGCGGGCCCGGTCACCGGCGACCGCATCCCCATGACCAACGCCGACTGGGTGATCGAACCGCTGGAGCTGATCCGCCGGCTGGGCCTGGAAAGCGTCGTGGTGCTCAACGACTTCGAGGCACAGGCGCTGGCCCTGCCGGGGCTGGAAGGCGACGACGTCCGCCAGATCGGCGGCGGGACGGCACAGGCGAACGGAGCCAAGGTGGTTCTCGGCCCCGGCACGGGCCTCGGTGCGGCTGCAATGATCCACACGGCCGGCACCTGGATCCCGATCCCCGGCGAGGGCGGCCATGTGGAACTCGGCCCCGTCTCGGAGACCGACTACCGGGTCTGGCCGCATATCGAGCGGCAGGAGGGGCGGATCGGCGCCGAACGCATCATCAGCGGAGCCGGCCTGCTTCGGCTGTCGCGGGCCGTTGCATCGGAAGCGGGAACCGAGCGCGCCTTCGAGCGCCCGCGCGACGTGACCGAGGCCGCCGATGCCGGCGACGAGATCGCCCTGCGCACGATGGACATCTTCGTGCGGGCGCTCGGCCGGGTGGCCGGCGACTTCGCCCTCACCTTCCTGGCGCGCGGCGGCGTCTTTCTCGGCGGCGGCATTCCGGCCGCATCGACACCTACCTGGCCCATCCCGCCTTCCGCGCCTCCTTCGAGGCAAAGGCCCCGCATTCCGCGCTGCTCGCTACGATCCCGACCTTCCTGATCCGCCACAGCAATCCGGCGCTGGAGGGCCTTGCAAGCTTTGCCCGCACCCCGACGCTCTTTGCGGTGGAGCTTGAGGGCCGGCACTGGAGCCTCGGCGGCGCAAAAGGCCCTGCCGCGACCCCGGAATGAGTGAGACTGCCGCAACGCGCCCGCCGCTTCCCATCGATGCGGTGCTGCCGGACCTGCTCGCCGCGCTCGATACGCACACATCCTGCGTGCTTGTGGCCGAACCCGGCGCAGGCAAGACCACGGTCGTGCCGCTGGCCTTGCTCGACGCCAAATGGCGCGGCGACGGACGCATCATCGTGCTGGAACCGCGACGGCTCGCGGCCCGCGCAGCGGCTGCCCGCATGGCCTCGCTGCTCGGCGAGGAGGTCGGCGGGCGCGTCGGCCTCAGGGTGCGGCTGGAGACGAAGGTCTCGGCCCGCACGCGCATCGAGGTGGTCACCGAGGGCGTCTTCACCCGGATGATCCTCGAGGACCCCGAGCTTTCGGGCATTGCCTCCATTCTCTTCGACGAGTTCCACGAGCGGTCGCTGGACGGCGATCTCGGCCTTGCCCTGGCACTCGATGCGCAGGGGGCCCTGCGCGAGGACCTGCGCATCGTACCGATGTCCGCGACCATCGATGCGGCGGGCGTTGCCAGCCATCTCGGCGGTGCGCCGGTGATCCATTGCAAAGGCCGCAGCTTTCCGGTCGAGACCCGCTATCTCGGGCGCGACGGCGACCGGGACATCGCAGCTCAAGTGGCAAGTGCAGTGCGCAAGGCGCTGGCGGAAGAGACCGGCTCGATCCTCGCCTTCCTGCCCGGGCAGGGCGAGATCCGCCGTGCCGCCGACATGCTCGGCCCGCAACTGCCGGCCGATACCGATCTTGCCCCGCTCTACGGCGCCCTCACCGGCGCCGAACAGAATGCCGCCATTCGCCCGGCGCAGAGCGGCCGACGCAAGGTGGTGCTCGCCACCTCCATCGCCCAGACCTCGCTGACCATCGAGGGCGTGCGCGTCGTCATCGACAGCGGCCTCGCCCGCGTGCCGGTCCATGAGCCGGCGACCGGTCTGACAAGGCTCGCGACCGTACGTGCCTCGCGCGCCGCCGCCGACCAGCGGCGCGGCCGCGCCGGGCGCATGGAGCCGGGCATCTGCTATCGCCTGTGGGACGAGGCGCAGACCGCATCGCTGCCGGCAGACGACAGGCCCGAAATTCTGGAGGCCGATCTTTCCAGCCTGGCGCTCGACCTGGCCGCATGGGGCGTGAGCGATCCCGGCAGCTTGCGCTTTCCCGACCAGCCCCCGGCGGCTGCCTGGAGCGAGGCTGTCGCCCTGCTGCAGCGGCTGGAGGCACTCGATGGTGCCGGCCGGCTGACGGCGGAGGGCGAGCGGATGCGGGCCCTGCCCCTTGCGCCCCGGCTTGCGCATATGCTGGTGCGGGCAGCGGAAACGGGAGAGGGCCGGCTTGCTTGCGAGATTGCGGCCCTCCTCTCCGAACAGGGGCTCGGCGGGCGCTCGGCCGATATTCGCCACCGCCTGATGGACTTCCGCCGCGCCCGCGATCCGCGCAGCACGGCCGCGCGCGGCATGGCCCAGCGCTGGCAGTCGTTGATCGCCAAGGGATCGAAAGCAAAGACGGAGCCGCCCGCGGCGGGCGACACGGAAGCAGCCGGCAAACTGCTGGCGCTTGCCTATCCCGACCGGGTGGCGCAGGCACAGGACGGGCGCGGCGGCTTCCGCATGGCCAATGGCCGGGGCGGCCGCGTCGACGAAGCCGATCCGCTGGCCCGCGAGCCGTTTCTCGTCGTCGCCGACCTGCAAGGCAATGCCGCGCGCGGACGCATCCTGCTTGCCGCCCCGATCTCGCGCGAGGAGATCGAACAGCTTTTTGCCGGCGAAATCGAGGACGAGGTTCAGGTCGCCTGCGAGACCTCCGGCGCCGTTCGGGCGCGGCGGGTACGCCGGTATCGCCGGCTGGTGCTGCGCGAGGCCGTAGAAACCCAATCCCGATCCGGAAACCATAGCCTCAGCCCTCCTCGCCTTCCTCAAGGCCCGCGGCGCGCGGACCCTGCCCTGGAGCAAGACCCAGGCGGCCCTGCGCGCCCGCGTCACCACGTTGCGCGGGCTGCTGCCGGCCGCCGAAGCCGAGGCCTGGCCGGACCTTGGCGACGATGCCTTGAGCGAAACGATGGATGAATGCTCGGCCCCTATCTCGCAGGGGTGCGCAGCGCATCGGCGCTCGATGCGGAGCTCCTTGGCAATGCGCTCGCGGCCCTGCTGCCGCAGCACCGGCTGGGGGAGCTCGACCGGCTGCTGCCGAGCCATTTCTCCGCGCCCTCGGGCTCGCATGTCCCGATCGACTACGACCGCGAGGAAGGGCCCACTCTGCCCATCCGGGTGCAGGAGCTTTTCGGCCTCGACCGGCATCCGGCGATTGCGGGGGGCAGCGTGCCGCTGATCCTGGAACTGCTGTCGCCGGCCCACCGGCCGATCCAGATCACCCGCGACCTGCCCGGCTTCTGGCGCGGATCCTGGGCCGCGGTGAAAGCGGAAATGAAGGGACGCTATCCCAAGCATCCCTGGCCGGACGATCCGTTGTCGGCGGCCGCAACCAACCGGGCCAAACCGCGCAAGTAGCGCAAGCCTGGCCCGGTCGGCGTCTTTCAGTCTTCCTCAGCCATGGCGATCAGGCTGGCATTGCCGCCGGCCGCCGCCGTGTTGATCGAGACGACCTGTTCGAGCGCAAAACGGCCGAGATAGGCCGGGCCGCCAGCCTTCGGGCCGGTGCCGGACAGGCCCGATCCGCCGAAGGGCTGGGTGCCGACCACCGCGCCGATGGTATTGCGGTTGACATAGACATTGCCGACCGAAAGCCGGTCGACCACCGCTGCCACGGTCGCATCGATGCGGCTGTGCACGCCGAGCGTCAGGCCATAGCCGGTCGCCGCGATGGTCTCCAGCATCTTCGGCAGGTCGGACGCCTTGTAGCGCACCACATGCAGGATCGGGCCAAAGGTCTCCCTGGTCAGCGCGTCGGGCCGGTCCAGCTCGACGATATGCGGGACCACCCAGGTTCCGCGCGCCAACGTGCCGCCGGGCGCCTCGCCGGCATACAGGACCTTCTGGCTCCGGCGCATCTCCTCAACATGGGTCAGCAAGCGGTCGCGGGCGTCGAGATCGATCACCGGCCGATATCGGTCGCCGGATCCGCCGGATCGCCGAGCGACAGTTCGCTCGCCGCGCCCTTCAGCATTTCCAGCTGCTTGTCCGCGACATCTTCCTGCAGATACAGCAGGCGGAGCGCCGAGCAGCGCTGGCCGGCGGAGCGGAAGGCCGACATCATCACATCGTCGCAGACCTGCTCGGGCAATGCCGTCGCGTCGACCAGCATGGCGTTGATGCCGCCAGTCTCGGCGATCAGCGGCACGATGGGACCGCGCTTGGCTGCGAGCGAACGGTTGATCACCCAGGCGGTCTCGGTCGAGCCGGTGAAGGCGACGCCGGCAACGCGCGGCTCGGCGACCAGCGCCGCGCCCAGCTCGCGCCCGCCCGGCGCAAGAATGAACACGTCTTCCGGCACGCCCGCGGCATGGATCAGCTTCGCCGCCTCGAAGGCGATCAGCGGGGTCTGCTCCGCCGGCTTGGCGATCACCGCATTGCCGGCCAGCAGCGCTGCGGTGATCTGGCCGAGGAAGATCGCCAGCGGGAAGTTCCAGGGCGAGACACAGACGAAGACGCCGCGGCCGCGCAGACGGTAGCGGTTTTCCTCACCGGTCGGTCCAGGCATCAAGGTGCCTTCGCCGAACTGCTTCACCGCCTCGGCCGCGTAGTAGCGGCAGAAGTCCACCGCCTCACGCACTTCGGCCAGGCCGTCCGGCAAGGTCTTGCCGGCCTCGCGGGCGAGCAGCGCCATCAGCCGGGGCGTTTCCGCCTCAAGCATGTCGCCGAGCCGGGCAATGGCCGCCGCGCGCTGGTCGACGGGCGTGCGCGACCAGCGGGCAAAGCCCTTCAGCCCTGCATCGAACATCGCCGGCACCTCGTCGGCCGAGGCCTCGCGCACGGTGCCCGCGCGGGTTGCGCCATCGACCGGGGACAGGACCGAGCGTTCGTTGCCGCGCGCCTTGGCGCCCGGATAGAGTGGGCCTGCGCCCTCGACCTGGCGCGGGGCCTTGGCCATGTCCTCGACCAGCCGGGAGCGGTCGCGGGCAAGGCCGAATTCCAGGCCCTTCGAGTTGTTGCGGCTCTCGCCGTAGAGGGCCGCCGGCAGCGGGATACGTGGATTGCGGGCGCGGGTACCCCCGGCCAGGAGGTCGTGCGGGCGGGCCAGCAGCCGCGAGATCGGCACGGAGGAATCGCCCACCGCCGAGACGAAGGACGAGTTGGCGCCGTTTTCCAGCAGGCGGCGGACCAGATAGGCCAGCAGGTCGCGGTGGCCGCCGACCGGCGCATAGATGCGGCAGGGATGCCCGTCACGCTCGGTGACGGTCTTGTACAGACTCTCGCCCATGCCGTGCAGGCGCTGGAACTCGAAGCCGCCCTCGTTGCCGGCCATGGCGATGATCTGCGCGACCGACAGCGCATTGTGGGTGGCGAATTGCGGGTAGATGCGCGGCCGGGCGCCGAGCATTGCCTGGGCGCAGGCGAGATAGGACAGGTCCGTCGCCGCCTTGCGGGTGAAGACCGGGAAGTCCTCAAGGCCACGCTCCTGCGCGCGCTTGATCTCGGTGTCCCAATAGGCGCCCTTGACGAGGCGCACCATGAAGCGGCGATCCAGCCGCTCGGCGAGGCTGATGATCCAGTTCACCACTTCCAGCGCCCGCTTCTGGTAGGCCTGGATGGCAAGGCCGAAGCCGTCCCAACCAGCGAGCGAGGGATCGGCCGCGACAGCCGCGAAGATGTCGAGCGAGATCTCCAGCCGGTCGGCCTCTTCCGCATCGACGGTGAAGTTCAGATTGTGGCGCTTGGCCGCCTGGGCAAGCTTGAGCAGCTGCGGCACCAGTTCATCGCGCACCCGGGTGCCCTTGACCGCCTCGTAGCGTGGATGCAGCGCGGAGAGCTTGACCGAGATGCCCGGACGGGCGGGCAGTTCGCCCTTGCCGGCGGCCGCACCGATGGCCTCGATCGCATCTGCATAGGATCGGAAGTAGCGCTCGGCGTCGCCAGCCGTGCGGGCCCCCTCGCCCAGCATGTCGTAGGAGTAACGGTAGCCTTTGGCTTCCTGCCCCTTCGCCCGCGACAAGGCGCCCTTGATGGTCTCGCCGAGCACGAACTGGTGGCCGAGGATGCGCATCGCCTGCCGCGTTGCCGCACGCACTGCCGGCATGCCCATGCGCTTTACCAGCGAAGCGAGGATCGTGTTGGGCTGCTCGCCCGGATGCAGCAGGCGCGAGGTGACGCCGAGCGCCCAGGACGAGGCGGAGACCAGCCAGGTATCGGACGGGCCACCCTCGGACTCGTCGAACCGGGCGGCTGCCAGCTTGTCCTCGATCAGCTTGTCGGCGGTCGCCGCATCCGGCACACGCAGCAAAGCCTCGGCCAGCACCATCAGCGCCAGGCCCTCGCGGGTCGACAAACCGTATTCGCGCAGGAAGTCCTCGACGCCGCCAAGACCGCCGATGGCCGACCGGATCGACTGGATGTAGCCGGAGGCGATGTCGTCGATCCGTGCTTCGGTCGCCTCGTCGAAGGCGACCTTGCCGAGCAGGCTGCGCACGGCGCTGTCGTCGGACGGCGCGAAAGTGGCGCGGAAGGGAGAGATATCGGTCTGCGACAGTGCAGCAGGCGCACGTTCCGGGGCAGGGCTCATGACGGCTCCAGGACAAGGGAGGACACGCAGGCGGCGGACGATCCGTCCGGCCGCTTTACCCCGAAGAAACGCTCGCCTCCCGGGGATTTATCCCATTATAATGCCGTATATGCCGTGAATTCCGGCAAAGATTGGCATTCATAATGGAATATAACCCGTGAAATCGGAAACTGCCGCACAATCCACGGAACTTGACCGGATCGACCGCCGTATCCTCGAAGTGCTGCAGGTCGACGGGCGCATCACCACCACGGACCTTGCCGCGAAGGTAAACCTTTCCCCCACCGCCACGGCCGAACGGATGAAGCGGCTGATCCGCGAGGGGTACATCCTGCGCTTTTCCGCCGAGCTCGACCCCCTGCGTCTCGGCCAGGGGCTCCTGGTGTTCCTGCAGGTCAAGCTCGACCGGACGACGCCGGACGTCTTCGACGCCTTCGCGCGGGCGGTGAAGCGCGTGCCGCAGGTTCTGGAGTGCCACATGGTGGCCGGCGGCTTCGACTATCTGGTGAAGGCGCGCGTCTCCGACATGGCCGCCTATCGCAAGCTGCTGGCGGATGCGGTACTGGATCTTCCCGGCGTCCGCGAAACGCATACCTATGCGGTGATGGAAGAGATCAAGGACACGCATGTGCTGCCCCTGTAGCTGCCGGCCGTGCCGGAAGCAGGAACGGCAGCGTCACGAAGCCGTGTGTTGACCGTCAACGCAAGCGCTTGCGACACCATGCGAAACGGGAAGGGGAACTCCAGATGACCATCATTCGCCTGCTATCGCGGCCTGTGCGCGGCGCCCTGCTGGCCGCAGCGCTGACCCTGCCGCTCGCACCTCTCGCAAGCCGTGCCGACGAGACCGTGGATCCGGCCGACTGGACGGAGGTGCTGGCAAAGGCGAAAGGGCAGACCGTCTACTTCCACGCATGGGGCGGCGAGCCGCGCATCAACGCCTATATTGCTTGGGCAGGAGAACAGCTGCAGCAGCGCCATGGCATCACGGTCGAGCAGGTGAAGGTCGACGACACCGCCAATGTGGTCGCGCGCATCGTCGCCGAGAAGGCCGCCGGCCAGGAGAGCGGCGGTGCCGTCGACCTCATCTGGATCAACGGCGAGAATTTCGTATCGTTAAAGAAGGCGGGCCTGCTGATGTCGCCGGGCTGGGCGACAAAGCTGCCGAACTGGCCGCTGGTCGATGTGGAGAACAAGCCCGCGGTCGTCACCGACTTCACCGAGCCGACCGACGGCCAGGAAAGCCCCTGGGGCATGGCCAAGCTCATCTTCATGCATGACACGGCGACACTGGCGGAGCCGCCGAAGACGCTGGACGCGCTCGCAGACCATGTGAAGGCCAATCCGGGTCGCTTCACCTATCCGCAGCCGCCCAACTTCCACGGCTCGACCTTCCTGAAGCAGGTGCTGGCCACCACCATCGCCGATCGGGCCAAGCTGTCGCGCCCTGTCGATCCGGCAAGCTTCGAGGCCGATGTCGCTCCGCTCTTCGCCTATCTCGACGCGTTGCATCCGAACATGTGGCGGCAGGGCCGCGCCTTCCCGCAGAACCAGCCGGCCCTGCGCCAGCTGCTGGCCGACGGCGAGATCGACATCGCCTTCACCTTCAATCCGGCAGGTGCCTCGGCGGCCATCGCCGCCGGCGAGCTGCCCGAGACGGTGCGCACCTTCGTGCTGGACGGCGGCACCATCGGCAACGCCCATTTCCTCGCCATACCGTTCAACGCCAATGCCAAGGCCGGTGCGCTCGTCCTTGCCGACTTCCTGCTGTCGCCGGAAGCGCAGGCGCGCAAGCAGGACCCGGCGATCTGGGGCGACCCGACCGTGCTCGCGGTCGAGCAGCTGGAGGCGGCCGAGCGCGAGCGCTTCACCGCGCTCGATCTCGGCATCGCCACCCTGTCTCCGGAGGAGCTCGGACCGGTGATCGAAGAGCCGCACGCCAGCTGGATGGTGGAGCTGGAGCGCGCCTGGACCGCTCGCTACGCCTCGCAGTGAGCCGGCAGCCCGCTGACAGGCCCGGCCGGCCATGTTGAGGCTGGCACCGGTCCTTGCGCTGGCCCTGATGCTGGGTCCGGTGGCGGCCGGGCTCTTCGGTACGCTGCTGCCGGCTGCCGGCTATGTGCCGGCGCTCGGCGGCGAGACGGTGTCGCTCGCGCCGCTGCGCCTTTTCCTCGCCCAGCCCGGCATCGGCCTGTCAGCCGCGCTCTCGCTCGGCACCGGGCTGGCGGCGACATTCGGCGCCTTCGCGGCCGTCGTCCTGTTCACTGCCGCCTTCGAAGGCACCCTTTTCTTCCGCGCGATACGCCGGCTTCTGTCGCCGTTGATGGCCGTGCCGCATGCGGCGGCCGCCTTCGGCCTCGCATTCCTCATCACCCCTTCCGGCTTCGTCATGCGGCTGCTGTCGCCCTGGGCAACCGGGTTCCAACGCCCGCCCGACGTGCTGATCGTCGGCGACCCGCTCGGGCTGACGATGACGCTCGGGCTGATGGCGAAGGAAGTCCCGTTCCTGTTCCTGATGCTCCTTGCCGCCCTGCCGCAGTCAGACCCATTACGCAGCCGGCGGGTGGCGGCGAGCCTCGGCTATGCGCCGGTCGCTGCCTGGTTCACCACCGTGCTGCCGCGCGTCTATCCGCAGATCCGCCTGCCGGTCTTCGCGGTGCTCGCCTACGCCACCTCCGTCGTCGACGTCGCGCTGATCCTCGGGCCGACCACACCGCCACCGCTTGCCGTACGACTGACCGGATGGATGAACGACCCCGACCTGTCGCTGCGCTTCATGGCCTCCGCCGGCGCGCTGGTGCAGCTCGGCCTCAGCCTTTTCGCCATAACAGTGTGGATCATCGGCGAGCGACTTGCGGTGAAACTCGGCCGCCGCTGGATCGAGAGCGGCCGGCGCAGCGCGGCGGAGCGTCTGGCAACCGCCCTTTCAGGGAGCGCCATGGCGCTGCTCGCCGCGGCAATGCTCTCAGGTCTTGCGCTTCTGGCCGTGTGGTCGGTGGCCGGCCCCTGGCGGTTTCCGGACACCTTCCCGCTCTCCTTCACTCTTCGCGCCTGGACGATGCACGGATATGCAGCGGTCGATGCGATTGCCACGACCATTGCCATCGCACTGCCGGTGATCGCCGTCGCCATCGCTCTCGTGCTTGCCAGTCTCGAGAACGAAACGCGCGAAGGCCGGGCCAGGCCGCGCCGGTCGCTGCTGCTGCTCTATCTGCCGCTGATCGTGCCGCAGATCGCTTTCGTCTTCGGCCTGCAGGTGCTGTTCCTGATGGCCGGGCTGCACGACACGCTCCCTGCCGTCGCACTCGGTCACATGGTCTTCGTGCTGCCTTATGTCTTCCTGGCCCTGTCGGATCCCTGGCGCGCGGTAGACCCCCGCTATGGCCATATGGCCGGGGCGCTCGGCGCCTCGCCCGCCCGCACCTTCTGGCGGGTCCGCCTGCCGCTGGCGCGCAAGGCGGTGGCGACCGCCGCCGCGCTCGGCTTTGCCGTTTCCGTCGCACAGTATCTGCCGACGCTGCTGATCGGCGGGGGGCGGGTGTCGACAGTCACGACCGAGGCCGTGGCGCTGGCCGCCGGCGGCAACCGGCAGCTGGTCGGCATCTACGCTCTTTGCAGATGCTGCTTCCCTTCGCCGCCTTTCTGCTGGCGGCGGCAGTGCCCGGCGTGGCCTATCGCCGCCGCCGGGAAACCGAGGCGACCGCATGACCGACACCCTTACCTTCGACAAGGTCCGGATCACACTCGCGGGGCGCGATCTCATCTCGCTCGACCGCGCGATTGCGCCCGGCGAAGTGCTGACGGTGATGGGTCCCTCCGGCATCGGCAAGTCGACGTTGCTCGCTCATGCGGCCGGCTTCCTCGATCCTGCCTTTGAGGCCTGCGGCCGGGTGCTCTCCGGCGACACGATCTTACCGGCCTGCCGCCGTACCGGCGCCGGCTCGGCTTGCTGTTCCAGGATCCGCTGCTGTTTCCGCATATGAGCGTCGGCGAGAACATCGCCTTCGCCCTGCCGCCTGCACTGCAAGGGCGGGCGAAGCGGCAACAGGCGGTCGCCGCCGCGCTTGCCGATGTCGAGCTTGCCGGTTTTGAGGCGCGCGATCCTGCCACCCTGTCAGGCGGGCAGAAGGCGCGTGTCGCCCTGATGCGCGTGCTGGAATCGCAGCCGCGGGCGCTGCTGCTCGACGAAACGTTCTCCCGGCTGGATGCCGCGCTGCGCGACCAGATCCGCCAGCTCGTCTTCGCCAAGGCACGCGAGCGCGGCCTGCCCGTGCTTCTCGTCACCCATGACCGGGCCGATGCGGACGCCGCTGGCGGGCCGGTGGTCGAATACGGCTAAAACGTCCTGCTGCTCAGCTTGCCGCGTCGGCGGGCTCCGACTGCAGCAGGCCGTAGCGTTCGATACCGATCTGCTCGATCAGCTGGAGCTGCGTCTCCAGATAGTCGATATGGGCTTCCTCGTCGGTCAGAAGCTCCTCGAAGAGCACCTTCGAGACGTAGTCGCCGGCCGCAAGCGTCACCTCGCGCGCCTCCTTGTAGAGGGCTCGGGCGGAATACTCGCCGGCGAGATCCGCCTCCATCACATCCTTCAGCGACTGGCCGATGCGCAGCGGATCGAGGCTCTGCATGTTGGGGAAGCCGCCCAGGAACAGGATCCGTGCGATGAGCCGGTCGGCATGCGCCCGCTCCTCCATCGACTCCTCCAGTTCCTTCGCTGCCAGCTTGCCGTAGCCCCAGTCGTCCAGCATGCGATGGTGCAGCCAGTACTGGTGACGGCGGTCAGCTCATGCCGAAGGGCCTTGTTCAGATACTCGATTACCCTGGCATCACCCTTCATCGCGGTTCTCCCCCGCTGCCGGCGGCGTGCCCTTGTCCGCCGGTGCTTCCTCGTGAATGATCGGTATAATGGTGCTGAAGCAGCTACCGCAACGCGGACGCTTGCCGAGTGCACGAAAACAGCCCCCGGCGTCACGACCACCCGGTCGGGACCCGATTGCAGTTCGCGCGCGGCCTTGCGCAACTCCTTGTCCGTCAGGACATTGCAGGAACAGACGATCACGTTGGGTCACGGCCAGCCTCTCCGGCCGGCCCTCTTTATAAAGTTGAACTTTCGACACTACATATGGGACGCTCGGCCGCGATGCAAACCCGTTGCCTCGCGTCTGTCGCAACACCATGCCGCGCGGCGATACCGATGTCGCCTCATCCGGTCTCGAAAAGCGCCAAGTCGCACTTTCCTTCACGCTCACAACCGCAGGGATCACAGCGACTGCTCGCCCGGCCTTCGGCGCCGCGGCATTCGCCGTGCCGCTCGCCGTCTTGCCCGCCTCCAAGCGTAGAGTGAGCGCAATATTGTCCTGTCTTCAAGTGCTTATCTAACTGCTCTTGTTCATACAGAGATGCCGGAACTGTGCGGCAGCAGCGTGCAAGGCGGCTGGCCGAATGCTGCATCGCGGCGCTTTTCGGCAACCAAAGCAAGCTTTCAAGCAATAACTACAATTTTACACTTCGACACCATAACTCTCTCCCTAGTGGAATTACGAATGATCCTGCAAGGAAGGGAAGAACGGTCATGGGCCTGCTTTCGCGCCATGAATCTGGTCTCCATCGTTTCGATGGCCGCCGCCTTGATGATTGTTGCCGCACTCGGAACGGTAGGCACCGTCATCTACATGGTCATCTCCGACAGGATCACGCAGGACGCGGTTGCACGGCAGGATGCGAGCCTGCGCGTCGCGGCAACCATCGTCAGCCGCGACATGCCCGGCACATCCGTGACCTGGGGCGCGGACGGCAATGTCGAGCGCGTGGTGATGGAGAGCATTCCCGACGAGGTCGCCGAGCATTCGATGATCGACTCGATCGGGCGGATGACCGGCGAGACCGTCACCGTGTTCAAGTGGGACGGCGAAAGCCGCGACTTCTGGCGCAAGACCACCAACATCATCAAGCCTGACGGCAACCGCGCCGTCGGCACTCCGCTCGGCCAGAACGGCGCCGTCTACCCGGTCGTCACCAAGGGTCAGACCTTCCGCGGCGAGGCGGTGATTCTCGGCACGCCCTACTACACGATCTACGAACCGATCTACTCGCCGTCGGGCGAGATCTCCGGCATTCTCTATGCCGGCGTGCGCAAGTCGACGATCAATGCGCTGATGGACGCCGTCACCACCAAGCTGGCCATCGCCTTCCTGCCGATCCTTCTCGTTGCCGTCGGCTCGATGGCGCTGCTGACGCGCCGCCTGCTGAAGCCGATCCCCGAGCTCGCCGAAGTCGCCCATCGCATCGCCGACGACGACCTCGCCGTCGAGGTGCCCTACACCGCCCGCAAGGACGAGATCGGCCAGCTCGGCTCGGCCATCGACGTGCTGAAGGCCGCGCTCTCGAGCGGCAGAAGCTCGCGGCCGACCGCGAGTCCTCCGTCGGCGAAAGCCGTCGTCGCCAGAGCGAGATCGACGGGCTCATCGCGGACTTCCGCGACAAGGTGCAGTCGCTGATCGGCACGGTGAGCGAGACGGCGAACGGCCTCGACGAGACCGCCCGCGCCCTCTCCGCCTCCGCCCAGGAAAGCGCCGAGCGCGCCAGCGAGACCTCGCAGGCCAGCTCCGCCGCCACCGGCAACGTCCAGACCGTCGCCAGCGCCGCCGAGGAGCTCTCCGCCTCCATCGCCGAGATCTCCCGCCAGGTCGGCCAGACCACCCAGGTCGTCGACCAGGCCACCCAGGGCACCCATTCCACCAACGAGAAGGTCGCCGGCCTTGCCGCCGCCGCCAACAAGATCGGCGAGGTCGTCTCGCTGATCCAGGCCATCGCCGAGCAGACCACCTGCTGGCGCTCAATGCCACCATCGAGGCAGCCCGCGCCGGCGAGGCCGGCAAGGGCTTTGCCGTCGTCGCCGCCGAGGTCAAGGAGCTGGCCAACCAGACCTCCAAGGCGACCGAGGAGATCGGCGCCCAGATCGCCGCGATCCAGGGCTCGACCGGTGAGGCGGTCGCCGCCATCGGCGAGATCGCCCAGATCATGCAGGAAGTGAACGGCTACAACCGCCTCCATCGCCTCCGCCGTCGAGCAGCAGGGCGCCGCCACCAGCGACATCTCGCGCTCGGTGCAGCAGGCGGCCGAAGGCACCGGCGCGGTGACCCGCAACATGGAGCTGCTCGCGCATACCGTCGACAGCACCTCGGCCGCTGCCGACAACGTCCTCGACGCATCCGGCGCCATGGCCCGCAACACCGACGCCCTGCGCGGCGAGATCGACAGGTTCTGGCACGGGTTTCCGCTGCCTGAGCCACGCCTGTGGGGACAACCCCCGATTATATCCAGCATCATGCGGCGCGCGCCCATCCGGGCGCGCCGTTCCTTTTCAAGCCTTTGGAATCGCTAAAGTTGTTTTCCGGAGAAAATTCGCCAGCATTTTACCGAAGATTCACAGACGTCCGCCTAGGGTTCCACAACGAACGGTGTGGAGGATCATGAATGTCCCGGCTGTTGCGCCTCATTGCAATCTCGGATTTGCCGCCAAGATCGGCGGTGGCTTTGCAATCGTGCTGCTTCTCGCAGCCGTTCTCGGTGGTGTCGGCCCATGGCCATCGGTGGCCTGACCAGCCAGATGGACACGTCGCGAATCGCGACCGGTGTCGTCGCCAGCCTGCAGGAGGTTTCCGCGGCACGCGAAAGCTTCCTCCAGAGCCGCAAGGCGGAAGATGCCGAAAAGACCCAGGCTGCCGTGAGTGACCTCGCCAAGGAGCTGGAAGCTCTCAAGGCCTCGGTTGCCGGCGATGAAGACCGCCAGCCGCGAAGTGTCCACCGCCATAGAGTCCGTCTCGGTGATGCGCAGCAACTTCTCCGACGTCGGGACCGAGACCAGCCGCCAGCAGGAGCTGAACGGCGAACTGGCCGCCTCGATTGCCCGCCTCGGCGAGCTGTCCAAGCAGATCAACGGCGACATGCAGATCGTCCGCCGCGATGCCAAGCGCGAAAGCCTGCGGGCCGCCGCCACCCGCCGCAAGGCAGACGACATCATCCGCTTCGTCGTGGCCCTGCGCGAAGAGGCGCTGCGCACCCAGTACATGTTCCTGCGTTCGACCACCTCGACCGCCGACGGCCTGCTGGAAGAGGCGATGGCCGAAGCCCAGAAGCTGCGCGACAATGCGCGTGCGCTGACCAATGCCCGCGTCGACGGCGTCGACCAGGCGAGCGTCGAGCTGCTGGCGAGCCGGTCCGGCGAACTGCAGGAGCAGTTCACCCAGCTTGCCGCAACCACGTCCTTCGCCGACGTTCACAAGCTGCGCGGCCAGGTCAACAAGACACTGGAGGACATCGTCTCCGCGGCCAAGGAGGTCCAGACCTCCGCCTACAAGGCCATCGACGCGATCCAGCAGGATGTCCAGTCCCGCGACATCGCCTTGATCAAGGTCGACCTCGTTTCGGCCAATGCCAGCGATCTGTCGCGCCAGGCCCTTGCGGTGAAGTCGACGACGCTCGGTTTCCTCTCCGGCTTCGGCGACACGGATGCCGAGGGCGTGATGCGCGACATTTCGAACTCAGCTTCGTCGCCGGAACGCTCGCCGCCTCGGCCAGCCAGTTCCCGGAAGTTGCCGAGAAGGTCCAGCTCGCACAGACCGAGATCGACGGCTACCGCACGTCCTTCGAGAACATGCTCAAGAGCCTTGAGGCCGTTCGCACGTCGTCGCAGCAGCTGGCCGGCGTCACCGCCGACATGCGCGGCCAGATCACCTCTCGCTCGCCAGCGAGCAGGCCGAGCGGGCCGCCAGCTCCGGCGCCGCCAGCTTCTGGACCATTGCGGTCACCCTGGCCAGCGTCGTTGGCCTCGGCATCGCCGTCGCCATCGTCCTGTCGCTCGCCATCACCCGCCCGACGCGCCGCCTGACCGAGATCATGGGTCGGCTTGCCGAAGGCGACACCGATGTGGAGATCGACGGAACCGAGCGCGGCGACGAGATCGGCGCGATGAGCCGCACGGTCGAAGTGTTCCGCGACAATGCCCGCGAGCGTGCCCGCATGCGCGAAGAGCAGGAGCTCGAGCAGCAGGCCGCCGCCGCCCGCCAGGCGCGCGTCGACGAGCTGATCGGCTCCTTCCGCGCGCAGGTCCAGGAGCTGCTGTCGTCCGTCGGCGACAACCGCCGCCGGCATGGAAGCAACCGCTCGTGACCTGACGCGCATCGCCGGCGAAAGCGCCGGGCGCGCGGAGGAGACCACCCAGGCAAGCGGCGCGGCCACCCACAATGTGGAAAGCGTCGCCACTGCCGCCGAGGAACTCGCTGCGTCCATCGCCGAGATCGCCCGCCAGGTCGGCCAGACCACCGAGGTCGTCAACCAGGCGAGCCACGGCACCCGCCAGACCAACGAGAAGATCTCCGGTCTTGCAGCTGCCGCGCAGAAGATCGGCGAGGTCGTGACCCTGATCCAGGCGATTGCCGAGCAGACCAACCTGCTTGCTCTCATGCCACCATCGAGGCAGCGCGAGCCGGCGAGGCCGGCAAGGGCTTCGCGGTGGTCGCCGCCGAGGTCAAGGAACTGGCCAACCAGACCTCCAAGGCAACCGAGGAGATCGGCGCCCAGATCGCCGCGATCCAGGCGAGACCAAGGAGGCCGTCGAGGCCATCGCCGCGATCACCCAGACGATGCAGGAGGTCGACAGCTACACCTCCGCCATCGCCGCTGCCGTCGAGCAGCAGGGTGCGGCAACGAACGAGATCTCGCGCAACGTCCAGAACGCGGCCGAGGCACGACGTCGGTCACCAGCAACATGGGCGAACTGGCCATGCGGTCGCCGAAACCAACGCTTCTGCGGACATGGTTCTCGTCGCGTCCAGCGATGTCGCGAGAAAGACGCGTCAGCTGCGCGCCCAGATCGACCGCTTCCTGAACGACGTTGCGGCGGCGTGATGGTGGCTGGCCGATAGCGGCTTGAGAATACAAGACAGCCCGGGTGGTTTATCCACCCGGGCTGTCTTGCTTGTGCGGCGCGTGCCTGGTTTGCCTCGGCCGCCTGGCTGGTCTTGGCCAGGCGCGACTTGTCTTCGGCGGCTGCGCCTTTGGTGTCGCGGCGTGGTTTGTCAGCCTGCGAGTTTGGTGACGGCGCGCTTGGCCATGACGGTGATGAGGTTTGCGCGATAGTCGGCCGAGCCGTGGATGTCGGAGATGAGGTCGTCCGCATCGGTCGTCACCGAGGCTGCGGCCTCCGGCGTGAAGCTCTGCGACAGCGCCTGCTCCAGTCCCTCGTGGCGGAAGACGCCGTTCGATCCGGCGCCCGTCACCGCGACCCGCACGCCGCCGTCGGTGCGGGCGACGAACACGCCCGCCATCGCATAGCGCGAGGCCGGGTTCGGATACTTGGCATAGGCGCAGGCCGCGCAGGCGGGGATCTCCACCGCCGTCACGATCTCCCCCTCCTCCAGCGCCGTCTCGAACAGGCCGGTGAAGAACTCCTCCGCCGCAAGCCGGCGCTTGTCGGTGACGATCGTCGCCCCCAAGGCCAGCATCGCCGACGGATAGTCCGCCGCCGGGTCGTTGTTGGCGATCGAGCCGCCGATCGTCCCGCGGTGGCGCACATGCGGATCGCCGATATGACCGGCAAGCTCGGCAAGCCCCGGCGCCAGGCGCCGCACGCTCTGCGAGCCGGCAACCTCCGCATGGGTCGTCGCCGCCCCGATCCGCAAGGCACCGCCCGTCTCCGCGATCCCCTTCAGGTCGGCGACATGGGTCACGTCGACAAGATCGGACGGCGCCGCCAGCCGCTGCTTCATCGTCGGCAGCAGGGTCATGCCGCCAGACAGGATCTTGCCGTCCTCGCTGCCGGCGATCTTCGCCGCCGCATCCGCGACGCTCGTCGCGCGGTGATAGGTCGTCTCGTACATCCCGTTCTCCCTCGCCCGGCAGTGCGACCGGGCCTCTTGCTCGTCTGGTAAGGCGCCCCCCCGGCCTAGGGCCGTCCGGGAGCGCCGTCCTCAAGGATTGCGTGGGTGCTGCTCCGCTGCCCTATTCGCTGCCCTACTCCGCAGCCTGTGCCGGCCGGACCGTCTTCAGCGCCGCCCACACCGCCTGCGGCGTTGCCGGCATCTCCAGCGCGTTGGTGCCGATCGCGTCGGTGATCGCGTTCATCACCGCCGGCGGCGAGCCGATCGCCCCCGCCTCGCCGCAGCCCTTCATCCCAGCGGGTTGCCCGGGCACGCCGTCACCGTCGTCATCAGCGGTAGGACGGCACATCGTCCGCACGCGGCATCGTGTAGTCCATGTAGGACGCCGACAGCAGCTGGCCGTCCGCGTCATAGGACGCGTTCTCCAGCAGCGCCTGGCCGATGCCCTGCGTCAGGCCGCCATGCACCTGCCCTTCCACGATCATCGGGTTGATGATCGTTCCGAAGTCGTCCGCCGCAACGAAGTCGACGATCTCGACCTTGCCCGTCTCCGGGTCCACCTCCACCTCGCACACATAGGTGCCGGCCGGGAACGTGAAGTTGGTCGGGTCGTAGAACGCCCCCTCCTTCAGACCCGGCTCCATCCCGGCGGGCAGGTTGTGCGCCGTATAGGCGGCAAGCGCCACCTGGAAGAACGGCAGTTCCTTGTCCGTGCCGGCCACCTTGAACGTGCCGCCCTCCAGCGCGATGTCCCCTTCCGAGGCCTCCAGCAGGTGCGCTGCGATCCGCTTCGCCTTCGCCTCCACCTTGTCCAGCGCCTTGACGATCGCCGACATGCCGACCGCGCCCGAGCGCGAGCCGTAGGTGCCCATGCCGAACTGCACCTTGTCCGTGTCGCCATGCACGATCGCGACCGTGTCGAGACCCACACCGAACCGCTCCGCAACAAGCTGCGCGAAGGTCGTCTCGTGGCCCTGGCCATGGCTGTGCGAGCCCGTCAGCACCTCGATCGTGCCGACCGGGTTCACCCGCACCTCCGCCGATTCCCACAAGCCGACGCCCGCGCCCAGCGAGCCGACCGCCTGGCTCGGCGCGATGCCGCAGGCCTCGATGTAGCAGGACAGGCCGATGCCGCGCAGCTTGCCCCGCCGCGCCGCCTCCGCCTTGCGCGCCGCAAAGCCCGCATAGTCGATCGCCGACAGCGCCGCCTCCAGCGAGGCGTCGTAGTCGCCCGCGTCGTAGCACATGATCACCGGCGTCTGGTGCGGGAACGAGCGGATGAAGTTCGCCCGCCGGAACTCGGCCGGGTCCATCCCCACCTCGCGCGCCGCCGTCTCCATCATCCGCTCAAGCAGATACGTCGCCTCCGGCCGCCCCGCCCCGCGATACGCATCCACCGGCACCGTGTTCGTGTAGACCGTCTTCACGTTGCAGTGGATCGCCGGGATCGCATACTGGCCAGACAGAAGCGTCGCGTAGAGATAGGTCGGCACCGACGAGGAGAACAGCGACATGTAGGCGCCCAGATTCGCCACCGTCTTCACCCGAAGCCCAAGGATCCGGTTCTGCGCGTCCAGCGCCATCTCCGCTTCCGAGTAGTGGTCGCGGCCATGCGCGTCCGTCAGGAACGCCTCCGTGCGCTCGCATGTCCACTTCACCGGGACGCCCGTCTTCTTCGACGCCCACAGGCACACCATCTCTTCCGATAGATGTAGATCTTCGACCCGAAGCCGCCGCCCACATCCGGCGCGATCACCCTGAGCTTGTGCTCCGGCGCGATGTTGTAGAAGGCCGACAGCACCAGACGCGCCACATGCGGGTTCTGCGAGGTCGTCCACAGCGTGTAGTGCTCGTCCGCCTCGTCGTACTGGGCAAGGGCCGCGCGCGGCTCCCATCGGGTTCGGCACCAGCCGGTTGTTACGGATCTCCATCCGCGTCACATGCGCGGCGGAGGCGAAGGCCGCCTCGGTCGCCGCCGCATCGCCGATCTCCCAGTCGTAGATCAGGTTGCCCGGCGCTTCCTCGTGCAGCTGCGGCGCGCCGTCCTTCAGCGCGTCCAGCGCATCCACCACCGCGGGCAGCGGCTCGTACTCGACCTCCACCGCATCGGCGGCATCGCGCGCCTGCGCCCGCGTCTCGGCGACCACCACCGCCACCGCCTGGCCGACATGGCGCACATGCTCGCTCTCCAGCGCCCGCCAGGCGCCCATCTTCATCGGGCTGCCGTCCTTCGAGTGGATCATCCAGCCGCAGATCAGGTTTGCCGACACCCGTCCGCGACCAGTTCCTGCCCGCTCAGCACCGCGATCACGCCCGGCATGGCCCGCGCCGCATCCGCATTGATCGACACACCTTCGCATGGGCATGGGGCGAGCGCACGAACACCGCATGCGCCATCCCCGCCACGTCATGTCGTCCGTGTAGCGGCCCTTGCCGTGATGAAGCGCTTGTCCTCGCGGCGCTGCACGCGCGCGCCGATACCTTCAACCGAACCTGCCATCTCGTCCTCCCTCGCGGATGCCTGCAGCGCCCGGCCTCCTTCGCTCCGCCGCACTCCGCCTCGACGTCGTCTCGTTCCAACATTCCGGCCCGAAGTTCTGGCCCAAAGGCCCTGCCTGCGGGCGCGCCGTCTCCGGCCGGTGGCTGCCGGCCCGCATGCGCCGCTCCCCCCAGAACGGCAGCGGGCCCTGCCCGGCCGGGCGGCCTCAGCGCCCTATTCGGCCGCCGTCTTCATCCCGGCCATCGTCTCGCTCGCGGCCGCGATCGCCTTGACGATGTTGTGGTAGCCCGTGCAGCGACAGATATTGCCTTCCTTCCAGCTCCGCCCGGATCGTCGCCTCGTCCAGCGGTCCCCCGCCATGGCGCGCGATCATGTCCACCGCCGCCATGATCATCCCCGCGTGCAGAAGCCGCACTGCAGCCCGTGATGCTCTTTGAACGCCGCCTGCACCGGGTGCAGCTCGCCCCCGACGCAAGACCCTCGATCGTCGTCACGTCCGACCCCGAGGCCTGCGCCGCAAGCATCGTGCACGACTTCACCGCCTTGCCGTCCACATGCACCACGCACGCCCCGCATTGCGACGTGTCGCAGCCCACATGCGTGCCCGTCAGGCCAAGACCCTCGCGCAGGAACTCAACGAGAAGCGTCCGGTCCTCGACCGTCCGCGTCACCGTCCGCCCGTTCACGACCATGCTCACTTCGGCCATGCAATCCTCCCTCGTTCCAAAAGGCCTGTCCAACGCCCCTTCAGGGCCCGGCCTGCCATCTTCAAAACCTGTTGCTCAAACCTGCAGCGCGCCAGCACCTGCACGCCAACTTCAGCGCGCCAACTTCACCGTGTCAGCGCCAGGATCAC
>JACADM010000095.1_pt1 | contig 55441 bp, 59 predicted proteins | sample 7512371 | NCBI WGS metagenome assembly JACADM01 (sample SAMN14389041, study PRJNA612141) | algae metagenome | isolation source: non-axenic algae culture | place: India: Navi Mumbai | collected 2017-01
TTTCCCATCCAGTAGACGATGTGCAGAAACCTTTCGGGCATCTGCTTCGTGGCAAAAGCCCGGTGTGCATCCAGCGCTTCTTCGAATGTCCTTCCGATAATGTTGGCCACATGGATCAGGGCGATTTCTCTTTCGGCACGTGTGAGTTTCCCTTTTCGAACGGCATTTTCCAGCTTAAACCAGTCCCTGTTGATCTCTCCGGTATCGTCCGCATACACACGCCTGCATATTTTTTGCGATTCTACATACAGAAAGGTAAGGTGAGTAAGGATATCGTAAATATCGGAGCGCCCCCGGGTAATCTCGATACTCATCTGCTCTTCGTCTACCCGGTAACAGTTTCTTCTTCGCTTGGGCGGAATGATGGTTTGAAAATGAGATTTCTTATACCCTTCATCGGAAGTGAGGTTTACATAACGGCATTCTTCTATCCCTACGGGAAGCCTGTCCAGAATGTACATCAGTCCGTTCAGTTCTACCTGTCTTCTGCGATAGAGCCATATATTTCGGGGCGCAACTGCAATAACGATTGCCGTAATGTTTCCCCGGAAATGCCCATGGGTTTATAGAATCCGCGGTTGAACAAATGTCTCATGGTGATGTACATCCGTTCGATAGCGTTGGTGGATTCCTGGGCCCTTGTTCTTCCTTTGATCTTACTCATATCTAATTTTCCGCACAAAAATACGGGATTTTTATGTTATCTGCATCAGTATTATCGCAAGGTATGGATCTGTAGTTAGCGCATCGCTTTTTTAAGACCTTTATCGGCAATATAATGACGCTGTCGTAATTTCCGTACAACTTTCCTGGCCAGGTTATTATTTATGGTTTCATATCCGGCATACAGATCGCCGGAGACTGCCGAGGTCGCCATCCACACGTTTTCACCGGAACCGAGATCTATAAGGTACACATGGAACCTCGCTTCGGGTTCGTAGCTGGTCGATACATTTCCTCTTATACCGCTGACTTCCTGTCGACGTTCCCAGGAAGTTTGCTTGATCACAAGCAGGGCTTCGGCACCGGAAGCATTGATCTTGTCGGTAAAGGTCTCATAGTCGTAATCTTTGTTGATCTCAAAAAGGCTTCCCGCTGCGACTACCTGCGTGGGAACCATGTTCCTGCCGAAGGTTTTTTCCAGTTGTTTCCGGTATTTGGCCTCGTCGAGGTTATTGAAATCCTTCCGAAAGGATTCGTCATAGACATCGGCATCGAGCCCATCAATATCCTCCCTGGAATTTATATGCACCAAGGCCACCTTATCGTAGATTTTCTGAGGCGGCTTTACCTCATAGTCATCGATATGCCCGGAAGCACAGCCGACAGCTAAAAATACGGTAAGCACCGAAAAAAATAATGAATCCGAAAAATGTCGTGGTGTGTTTCATAGGTTGCTATAGTTTGTATTTATACAATGCTTCTGCGAGTTTGCGATCGTTGGATAGTCGTTGCACCTTGTTCTGCCCCCCAAGCTTTCCCATATACTTCATGTAGCTGGCAAACCGTCTTTCCTGATCCGGGTAATCTTCAGGGGTTGCAGTACGTTCCCCGAGATAAGATCGTAATAATAACTGTTCTGCTTTTGCAGGGCTTTATCCAAGGTTTGCACAAAGCAGGCATATCATCGGGCTCTTCTCCGAATTCTACCAGCCATTCGTGATAGGAAGCTGTCCTTCTTCCGGATCGGTCTGGGGGGCTACGGTAAACTCATTGATACTTCCCCCGAAGTGCTCGATTCCCTGTTTCATCGCTTCTTCTACTTCTTTTGCTATAACATGCTCCCCGAAAGCTGAAGTAAAGTGTTTTATCCTTCCGGAAACCACTACCCTGTAGGGACTAAGTGTGGTAAATTGTATGGTATCTCCCAGGTTATAGCTCCACAAACCGGCATTGGTAGATATGATCATTACATAATTCACCCCGGTTTCCACTTCTTTTATGGTGAGCCGTACCGGATTTTCCTCAAAGAAATCGTCAGCACGTATAAACTCATAAAAAATTCCGGAATCCAGTTGGAGTAGCATCCCTTTTTCCCGTTGTGAATCCTGGTAGGCGAAGAACCCTTCGCTCGCGGGGAAAAGCTCAATGCTGTCCACCTTTCGGCCGATAAGTTTTTCGAACCTTGCCCGGTAGGGTTCGTAATTGACCCCTCCATAGATAAAAAGCCGGAAATTTTTTGAACACATCTCCTACCTTTTTTCCGCTACGGGCCTGTAAGCGCTCGAAGTACATCTGTACCCAGGAAGGGATCCCGCTGATGACCGTCATATCTTCCGGAAGGGTTTCTTCCACGATAGCATCGACCTTGGTTTCCCAATCGTCTATACAATTGGTCGCCCAGCTTGGCATTCGGTTTTTCTGCAGGTATCCGGGCACATAATGGGCTACTATACCGGATAACCTTCCGAGTTTAATCCCGTTTTTTTCCTGAAGCACGGGACTTCCCTGTAAAAATATCATTTTGCCGTCTACAAAAGAAGCATTCCCGGTTTCGCGGATATAGCAGAGTATGGCATTCCTCGCCGCACGGATGTGATGCGGCATAGACTCGGAGGTAATCGGAATATATTTGGCGCCGGAGGTTGTTCCGGAGGTCTTTGCAAAGTACACGGGTTTTCCGGGCCAGAGTACATTTTCTTCTCCTGCAACCACCCGCTCTACATAGGGTTTCAGGGCTTCGTAATCCCTGACGGGAACCCGCTCCGCAAAGTCGCGGGGAGTTCGTATTTCATCGAAGCCATGGTCTTTTCCGAACGTTGTACCGGAAGCAGAAGCGATGAGTTCGCGGAATACCTTGTCCTGGGCTTCTATCGGGTGATCGGCCCATTTCCGGATCTTTGCGTAAGTGATCCGGGCAAATATTTTAGCGGCAAAAGCTTTTAAAGACATATTCTGAATTTAATAAATCCCGCATACTTTGCCTTCCGATAGCCGAAGCGGTTCGGGTTTGTCCCTCAATCGAAATCTACGTAATCTTTCGGATTTACGGGGTAACCATTGCTCCACAATTCGAAATGAAGATGCGGCCCTGTGGAAAGTTCACCGGTATTGCCCATGGTGGCTATAACTTCTCCGGCCTTTACGAGTTCGCCCTGCGATTTGGTCAGGGACCCATTGTGCTTATACACGGATATCAGACCAAAAGAATGTTCTATGATACATACATAACCGGTTTCTACCGTCCACTCGGCAAATATAACAATACCATCGGCAACTGTCTTTACCGGAGTACCCGAAACTCCTGCAATATCTACGGCAAAATGCTTTCCTCGAGATTATATCCGTTGGATATATTTCCGGAAACCGGCGGAAAAGCACGAAGTTGGTTTTTGATATCGCACTGCCTACAAGATTGTATTTGTCTTCCATGGCAACTTCTTCGCGCAATGCCAGGTCTTCTTTGCCAGGAGAAAGATCTATCTCCGAAGGGTCCGGCCGTTCTTCTTTGTCCAGGGAATCGGCAGGGGCTTCGGCCTCCATGTCAGCCGGGCTCACTTCCCCGGTAAGGACCCTCTTGACATTGTTCAGGTACCTGTCGTTATAATCCAGAACGGAAACCAGAGAATCCGTTTTGTACGTGAGATCTGCCACCTGCCTTTTCAGCGCCGTAGACGAGTATCCCGGAATGTATTCCCGCAACGGTGTAAACGCGATAAGGATGGTTGTAATGGCGATAAGAAACACGGCAAATGACGTACCCACGACAAAAACATTCAGCCTGTTCAGCCGGAAGGACAACCGCTCTTCAAAAGTATCTTCATTGAGGATAACCAACCGATACTTGTGTAAAAGCTTTTTTGCGAGTTTCTTTCTTTTCGGTTTATTATTTGCCATAATTCCTGCAAATATAACGTTCTAAATACAGTGCTATTCTTAAAAATATAATAATTAACGCCTCGATTAAACTTTTCTTATTACCTTTGTTAGAGTAAAATTAATTAAAAATGATGTCATTGAATATTTTTTTAGGAATGATCGGCCCATGGCAGATAGTATTAGTCGTTGTAGTACTTCTGTTGCTTTTCGGAGGTAAAAAAATACCTGAACTGATGCGAGGCCTTGGGAGTGGGATAAAAGAATTTAAGGACGCGTCTAAAGAAGACGAGCATTCTGCAGAAAGCAGCAGCAATACCAAAGAATAGTTTTATTCTGCCAAAGATAACAAAACCTTTATCCCTTGCGGGATAAGGGTTTTTTTTGCTTTATACCAGCCGGTAACTGTGATGAATTTCTTTGTTAATCCGTCATGGAAAGTTGTATCCGCTTTCTCTCCAGATCTACGTCGATCACTTTAACGGTGACATGCTGATGTAGTTTTACCACGGCGTTTACATCGCTTACAAATTCATTGCTGAGATTGGATATATGCACCAATCCGCTCTGTTTTATTCCGATATCCACAAAACATCCGAAGTTGGTAATGTTATTGATTATTCCCGGTACAGTCATTCCCGTTTAACATCTTCTATGGTTTTCAGCGCTTTACTGAATTCGAATACGGCTGCTTTTTTTCTCGGATCAAGCCCGGGTTTTTCAAGCTCTTTCAGAATATCGGTCAACGTGGGCAATCCTATAGTTCCCGTACAGTATTTCTCGGGACGGATCTTTGCTATATTGTCTTTATGGCCTATGAGATCGGAAACACGGAGATTGAGATCGGCTGCCATTTTTTCTACAACGGCATAACTTTCGGGATGGATTGCCGAGTTGTCGAGCTGGTTGTCGCTTTGCAATACCCGGAGGAATGCCGCACTTTGTTCAAAGGCTTTGTTGCCGAGTCTGGGCACGTCGAGCAGCTCTTTACGGGAGCGGATCTCACCCTTTTTACTGCGATATTCCACGATTTTTCCAGCCAGTGCAGGCCCTATTCCGGAAACATAGCTCAACAGGCTGGGACTTGCCGTGTTGACATTGACTCCTACGCTGTTCACACAGCTCATCACTACGGCATCGAGTTCGGTTTTGAGCAGGCCCTGATCCACATCGTGCTGATATTGCCCTACCCCTATCGATTTCGGGTCGATCTTTACCAGTTCTGCCAGGGGATCGGCAAGTCGTCTTCCTATAGAAACAGCTCCCCTTACCGTAACATCATAGTTTGGAAACTCCTGTCTTGCAATCGTGGAGGCGGAATACACCGAAGCTCCGCTTTCGTTAACTACAAAAACCTGCAGATCCCTGTCGAACGCGATGCGTTTCACCAGGGCCTCGGTTTCACGGGAAGCCGTACCATTGCCAATGGCAATAGCATCAATACGGTACGCATTGACCAGGGAACGGATCTTTTTGATGCCTTGTGCGCTCTCGCGCTGTGGCGGATGGGGATAGATATTTTCGTTGTGTAGCAGATCTCCGCGCTCATCGAGGCAAACAATTTTACAACCGCTTTTATACCCGGGATCTATAGCGAGAATCCGCTTTGCTCCCAGTGGAGGGGCGAGCAAAAGCTGACGTAGATTTTCGGAAAATACCCGAATGGAATTCTTATCTGCTTTTTCCCGGGCTTCTTTCAGGCTTTCATTGGCCACTGCGGGGTACAAAAGCCGCTCGTAAGACTCTTTTACCGCTTTTCTGATATAGACTGCCGAAGCACCATGCCCGTTTCTCAAACGGCTCTTTCCACACTATCCAGCGCGGTGTCTTTATCGATACTTATCTTTACCCGGATCACTTCCTCTTTCTCGGCCCTGAGCATGGCCAGCAGCCGGTGCGACGGACAACGGTACAAAGGTTCGTTCCAGTCGAAATACTGCCGGTATTTCTGAGCCTGTTCTTCTTTTTCTTTTCCTTTGATCACGGCTGCGGAAATTTCGGCATTCCGCTGAAACATCTTTCGCAGTATATGCCTGACCTTACTGTTTTCGCTGATCCATTCGGCTATAATATCTACAGCGCCCTGTAAGGCGTCCTCCACGGTTTCCGTCTTATCGCTCAGAAAACGCTTTGCAATCGTTTCGGGATCGGTGTTCACGGATGGTGCCATCAGTATTTTAGCCAGGGGTTCCAGTCCTTTTTCCCGGGCAACTCCGGCCCTGGTATTACGCTTGCGTTTAAAGGGCAGATAAAGGTCTTCGAGTTCGGTCAGGGTTGCTGCCCTTTCTATGTTCTGCTTCAGTTCGGGGGTAAGGGCCTCCTGCTCTTCTATGGATTTTAATACCGATTCCTTGCGTTTACGGAGTTCTTCAAAAGCCGTTTTAAGTTTTTGGATATCGGAAATCTGTACCTCATCGAGATTTCCCGTCATTTCTTTACGATAGCGGGCTATAAAAGGAACAGTACTGTCTTCATCGAGCAGTTTCAGTGTGTTTGTAATACTCTTTTCGGGGAGGTTGGTAAGGCCGGAAACGTAGCTTAAAATATTCACTCTCAGATGTGGGTTTTATGTAAAAAGCTCATGGCGGCATACGCCGCCATAATTATGATTTATACTGTGATTTTACCGTTGGGTTCAGGGTTTTTGGTCCGGCGTTTTCTCGGAAATAAATTTTACACTCTTTAAGATGGCCTCGAGTTCGAACATATAATCGCGCTTATCTTCCGAAGGCGCGAAAGTCAATCCCTCCAGCACCAGCAGCCGGTCATTTTCTTCATCGCGTATGAGATAGCATACAAACGGTCCGGCCATGGCAAAATTTTTCATCTCCCACATCCCTTTCACTTCTATGGTAGGTTTTCCGGCAAGGGTGATATCAAAAATATAAGGGGCATAAGCTTGCTGGGTAACCATATACATCCCTTCCTCTCTTCCGGGGACGTATTTTTGACCTATAGAATCGTTCATTTTTATAAAAGCATCAACCCGGGTAGAATCGTCCGGAATACTGTTGATCGGGAGTTCATAGACAAAAATATGCATAGAGCCTTTCGGGATAACCCGCTCTATCCAGATAAAGTTGTCTTCCTGCTTTGATGTCTTGTACACATAAGGCATCGTGAGCGAAATACCGAATTTTTTCTGCAGGTATGTTTCTTTGTTCAGGGAACTGCGGAACCGTTTCTGGTTTTCGACAATGTCGTTGTCTTTGAATTCCCTGATATACTGTGCTGAGGTTTTACCGATCATATCGATAAGCGTCCCGTTGTCCGGAGCTTCGATAACCCCTACTTTCTGAGGGTGGGCATAAGCATCGGTTTTTATCCCGGAATTGGTCGTACTGTCCTTCCGGACAAAAAGAATATTTCTGCTTTTTGTTGTAGATCCTTTAAACACCTGTAGCGGTATCTGGTGCAGGGTAAAAACGGGTTCGTCCCATGGAAGACCGTCTACGGGGGCCGCGTAATACTCCCGGATCTCATCACCTACTTCTCCGTTCCACATGTCATTATCGATAACGACAGCGAGCGAATTTATCGCTCCGACGGAATCGGGGAGATAGCGTTTCTGATCTTTCTTCTCTTCTTTACAGGAGGTAAAAGCCAAAAGGACACCGGCTATCAGGGTTAATAGCGCCCTATTGCGCTGTTTTGCTGAACTTTGTCTTCTTTCCCGGCTTTGCCGGTTCTTTTTAAACATCCTGTCTGCCCGGTGAAAAGCAGGTACATCTTGTGTCATTTTGCTTTAGATTTTAGTGGTTCTTGCTAACAGTTACAAAGCTTCAGCTTCATTCCCGGTTTTAAATCATTCCCACTAATATCGTTCCAATCTCGAATATTCTTAACAGAAATTCCATGAAATTTTTTAGAGATCGTCCAGAGCGAGTCTCCTTTTTTCACGGTATACACATTATTTTTGGTAGAGGCAGGCGTTTTGGATGAAGCTTTGGCCACGGCTGTCAGCCCGGATTTCTTCGGGTAAATAGTCAGGCGTTGACCTATTCTCAGGTTATTGTTTCTCAATCCGTTCCACTTTTTCACATCACTAACCCGTACCCCGTAACGGTTTGCTATTCTACCGAGATAATCCCCGCTTTTTACACGATAGGTAATCCTGCTGTTTTTCTCGAAAAGCTGTGGCAGTGGTTTTTCTTTTTTAGCTTCTTCCGATTCGATATGGGCGTAAATAGCTCCTTCATTGGCAACGAATTTACCGAGGGCACTGCTCGGCAACCGGAGCGGATGAACTTCTTCCTGGATAAAGGGGATGATATCCAGCTTGTAAGCCGGGTTGAGAAACTGCAGCTGATCGACATCTACGTTGACAAGTTCGGAGATCTGATCGAAGCTTACCGATCGCTTCAGGTGTACCGTATCGGTTTCGAAATAAGCGACTTCGGGTCTTTGTACATGGAGTCCGTGTTCTGAGGCGTACTCGAAAATATACATCATGGCCAGAAAAGAAGGTACATATCCTGCGGTTTCTCTCGGCAGGAAAGGTCTGAGGTTCCAGTAGTTCTGATAACCCCCGGAGCGGCGTATCGCCTTGGAAACATTTCCGGGCCCCGAATTATACGCTGCGAGTGCCAGGTCCCAGTCGCCGAATATCTGGTAGAGTTTGGCAAGGTATTTACAGGCCGCCTTTGTAGATTTTACAGGGTCACTTCTTTCATCGACATAAGAATTTACCTCCAGACCGTACAGTTTTCCGGTCGCATACATAAACTGCCAGATCCCGGTAGCTCCTACCCAGGATTTTGCTCTCGGGTTCAGGGCAGACTCGATAACAGCAAGGTATTTCATTTCGAGCGGAATATCACTGTTATCCAGCTCCTGTTCGAACATCGGGAAGTAATACTGGCTTTTCAGCATGGTCCTTTCCAGGAAACCTCTCTTGTTTTTGAGGAAATTCTTGATTACACTTTCCAGCTCCGGATTGTATTCTACGTTAAAAGGTGTCTTCTGATTTAGTGCGGCCAAACGCGATTTTAACACATCGGTGGGCAGTTCTTTGTATTCGACATTCTGATAATCCAGTTCGGTAACGGTTTCGACAATGGTGTCGAACAAGCTGTTATCGTAGAGTTCTTTAAGCCATAGACTATCTATTTTTGCAGCGAGTGAATGGTCGAGAAGACGAAACTTCCCATCTACTTTCTCGATAGTGATTTTAGATTCCAGCGAATCTGCTTTTTCAATGGACAATTCTGTACTTTCCGAAGATGTTTCTTGCTGATTTTCATCAATTTCTGCAACTTCCTGTGCATAACTCCACGTTACAATCGTGGCGAAAAATAGGGTAGCGAAATAACGTTTCATTTGGTCTGGACTCTTTTTGTATTCATGGAAATCCCGTAAAAATCGTATTTTTTATTTACATAGGACTTTTAAAAGGTGTTAAAATAAAAAAATCCCCGTTCGCGGATATCCGGAACGGGGATCTATTCTGTATAAAAAACAGGGTAATTACCTACACTATTCCAGTATGGCGGCTATACCCGGTAATGTTTTTCCTTCGAGGCTTTCGAGCATGGCTCCTCCTCCGGTAGAAACATAACTCACCTTGTCTTCGAAGCCGAACTGTTTTACTGCCGCTACCGAGTCTCCTCCCCCTACGAGAGAGAATGCTCCTCTTTTGGTCGCTTCCTCAATAGCATATCCTATGGATTTGGTACCGTTCTGGAAGCTCTCCATTTCAAAAACGCCTACGGGTCCGTTCCAGAGGATGGTTTTGGACTTCAGGATAACTTCCCTGAAATTTTCCAGCGTAGCCGGACCTGCGTCCAGCCCCTGCCATCCGTCGGGGATATGGTCTACGGCGACTTCCTTTGTATTGGCATCATTGCTGAAATCATCGGCAGCAATAACATCGACCGGCAAGTGGACCTCCACCCCTTTCTCCCTGGCTTTTTTGAGGATCTCCATGGCGAGCTCCTGCTTGTCGTCCTCGCAGATGGAATCTCCGATCTTTCCTCCCTGTGCCTTGACAAAGGTATAGGTCATTCCTCCACCGATGATCAGGTGATCGATCTTATCGAGTATATTTTCGATAATGGTAATTTTTGAGGACACCTTAGACCCTCCGAGAATAGCGGTTACCGGCTTTTCTCCTGTTTTCATCACCTTGTCTATACTCTCTATTTCCTTGGCCAGCAGATACCCGAAGCACTTGCGGTCTTCGAAAAACTTTGCTACGATGGTCGTAGAGGCATGTGCCCTGTGTGCGGTACCAAAAGCATCGTTTACATAGATATCGCCCAATCTGGACAGTTGTTCGGCAAAAGCCTCGTCTCCTTTTTCTTCCTCGGCATGAAACCTCAGGTTTTCCAGCAACAGTATCTCCCCGCTTTTGAGGTTAGCTACGGCTTCTTCGGCCTTTTTGCCTACACAGTCTTCTACAAAATTTACTTTGACACTGAGTATATCGGATATTGCATTTACGATATGCTTTAAAGACATGGACTCCTGAGGCTGACCTTTCGGACGGCCGAGATGGCTCATGAGCACCGCACTTCCCCGTCTTCCAGGATTTTTATCACCGTAGGCTTCGCAGCCTCTATACGGGTCGTATCGGTGACGTTAAATTCCGCATCCAGAGGTACGTTAAAATCCACACGGATCAATGCTTTTTTTCCTTTAAAGTCAAAATCATCTATTGTCTTCATAACAGTATGTGTTTACGTATTTTGTAAAGATTCTCCGCAGGCCGGAACTCTAAAAAACCCGGTGCGAAAGCACAAATGTAAATAAATATTGGCTTGCAAAAATAGCGGTTTTATTAGAATAATGTTAAATCGGGACACACCGATCGAAGACCGGGGACGAAGCCGGGTATTTTTATTTCCCCAAACCCTTTATATTTGCCATATGCTATTTAAAGATATCCTGGGACAGGAACATATAAAGAAACATCTGACCGTCAGTGCGGAACAGGACAGAATACCTCATGCGCAATTGTTCGTCGGTGCCGAAGGCAGTGGCGTACTGGCCATGGCTATTGCTTATGCGCAGTATATTCTCTGTAAAAATACCGGGGGAGAAAACGATACGGGTGTGCAGGCGTGCAATCTCAAATTCGCAAACCTGGGCCACCCGGACCTGCACTTTGCCTTTCCGGTAGCTGCAAACAGCAAAATAAAATCACGCCCGGTGAGCAATAACTTCCTGGAAGAATGGCGGCAGTTCGTAAAGGAACGCCCTTACGGGACATTGTTCGAATGGTACCAGATGCTGGGTATTGAGAACAAGCAGGGCCAGATCGGTGTGGATGAAGCCCAGGAAATTGTAAAATCGCTCTCGCTGAAACCTTATGAAGGAGGATACAAGGTGATGATTATATGGATGGCAGAAAAGCTCAATACCTCAGCAGCGAACAAGCTTCTTAAGCTTATCGAGGAGCCTCCGAACAAGACTTTGTTTATTCTGATAGCCAAAGAAGAGGAACAGATTATACAGACCATTTTATCGCGGTGCCAGATCCTGCATTTCCCGCCACTGGCAGAAATTGCCATCCGGGAAAAACTCGTGGAACAACATCTCTCCGAAACGGAGGCGGTAAAAATCGCACACCAGGCCAACGGAGATTATAACCGTGCAATGGTACTGGCAGATGCGGACAATAACGACCTGACTTTCGAGACCTGGTTCGTACAATGGGTTCGTTCAGCATTCCGGGCCAAAGGCAATAAGGCCGCTATACACGACCTGATTGCCTGGGGTGAGCAAATCGCTGCGACGGGAAGAGAAACGCAGAAACTGTTTCTGAATTACTGCCTGGATGTTTTCCGGCAGGCTCTTTTGCTCAATTACAATGCCGGATCGCTGGTGTTTATGGAATTTCGCGTTGAAAATTTCAAACTGGAAAAATTTGCTCCTTTTGTAAGCGGAAATAATATCAACGAAATCACCCGCGAACTTCAGGATGCCATTTATCATATAGAACGTAACGGGAATTCCAAGATCATACTCACCGATCTTTCGATAAAACTTACCCGGTTGCTGCACAAATACTGATCGGACCTATAAACGACAACCATGCAAAATATCCTCGAAAACAGTGCCGGGATCCTGCTCCTTCTGCTACTTATTATCACTTTTGTACAAAGCAGCCTGGAAAAAATAACGGACTGGAAAGGGAACATTTTATGGCTCCGGGAGCACTTTTCCGGAACGTTTATGCAGCATATCATTCCTTTTTCGGTCGCCCTGATCCTGGCACTGGAAATCATTGCGGGGGTACTTTGTATATGGGGGGTTTTTGATATTGCCCTATACAACGACAGGGCCTGCGCCTTTTACGGCGCAGTACTCTGTAGTTTCACCTTGTTATTGTTGCTTTTCGGGCAGCGTATAGCCAGGGACTACGACGGGGCCCGGGGTATTGTTATATACCTGATCCCCTCGGTATTTGCGGTTTATCTCCTTCAATAAACCTGTTTTTTTCAGGTTCCCGTGTTTTCTCCTTTCAGATACTTATCCAGGAATTCGCGGATTTTCCCGTATCCCTTGATCTCATTTTCTTTTTTGACAAAACCATGTCCTTCATCCGGAAAAACCACGTACACTACCGGGACCCCATTCTGCTTCATGGCTTCTACGATTTCATCCGATTCTACCTGCAAAACCCGCGGATCATTGGATCCCTGCAACACCATGACCGGATTTTTGATCTGTTCGGCGTGAAACAATGGTGAGATGGCTTTTAACCGAACCGAGTCGGCCGTATTCGGGTCGCCCAGTTCTTCGTACAGCGCGGTGCGGAACGATTCCCAATATGGCGGAATGGAACGCAGGGTGCGCAGCCAGTTGGTTACCCCGAAGATATTTACCCCCACTTTAAAGGCATCAGGCTCGAAAGTCATTGCAGCCATCGTCATATAACCTCCGTAACTCCCACCTATGATCCCGATCTTGTCTGCATCTATATAGGGTTGCTTTTCCAGCCATTTTTTCCCCCAGATACAATCTTTAAGATCCTTGTCTCCGTGATTTTTATCATCCATTTTATAAAATGTCTTCCCATAACCACTGCTTCCCCTGTTATTTACGGCAAGAATAGCGTAACCGCTGTTTACCAGGTATTGTACGAGCGAGGAATAGCCGGTTCTGGACTGTCCCCCCGGACCGCCGTGTACCCAGACCAGTGCGGGAACCTTATGGCTGGCCGTAGCGGAAAGTGGTTTGTAATAAATAGCAGGGATTTCCAGTCCGTCAAAAGATTTGAACCGGACAACTTCAGCAGAAACCAGGTCATTTCCGTCAATTTCAGGGTTCAGGGTTTCCGTAAGTTTTTTAAGTTCTCCCGATTTGAAATCGTAGACATAGATATTGTTCGGCGCTTTTGAGGTGCCTACGGTGAGGCGCATTTTTTCTTCACTTTCGGAAATGCTCACCGCGATAATATCGCCATCGGGGATCTCAGGAAAATCGACTTTTTCCCCGGTGGCATCATCCAGAATAACAAGACTGTTTTTACCGTCTTCATTGATCGCTATAACCCGGTATTTCCCGTTTTCACTGGTATAGCTGTACATCACATCCCAATCGGTTTTATACAGGATATGCTTCTTCCCTGTGGTTAGCTCATATTTTACCAGGTAGGCAAATTCGGCGTCGGCGTCGGTACTGTAAAAAAAGTATTTCCCGTCTTTACTAAACCCCGAGCCCGAATAGCTTCCCGGCTTATCAGGATCGGAGACCTCCTCGGTTTTTCCGGTATTCCTGTTATAGAGAAAAAGGCGATTTTCACTGGTTGTCACCGATTTGGTCAAGGCCAGTATATGCTCATCATCGGACATCCCCGAAAAGCTGTAACCCTCCTTGTTTTCATAAAGCATATTCTGCTTCCTCCCCGCCATGTCCATCTTATAGACATCAAAATAGCGGGGATCGCGTTTATTGGACAGGAAATACATGGATTTTTTATCCGTACTCCATCCGACAAAGCTGGATTTTGCCTGCGCTCCGGGTGTCAGATCGGTACTTTTACCTTCGTTATCGAGAAGGTAAATATGGCTGATCTCGTTTCCGCCCTTATCTGCGGAATACAGCATCTCCCCTGTTCCGGGCACATAATCTATGGCGTAAAAGGACTCTTTATCCGAATGGGTTACCTGCTTTGAAGTGCCATCACTGATCGTAATCTCGTAAAGATTAAATATCCCGGACTCATCACCGCTCACCAGGAGCTTCGATTCGTCACCGGAAAAAGCTCCCCCGTTGATCCGACTGTTCCCGTAAAACTGTGTTATACTATATGTTTTGACCTCATGCGATGCTGTATCGTTGTCCTTTTTCTTCTGCTCCGAATTGCAGGAAACAAGCAGCAGCGCTGCTCCTAAAAAATACGGTATTTTCATTGCTTTAAAGTTTTATTGGTTTGTGTAAGTATCTGACGATTAAATATCTAAGAAAGTTACAATTTTTCCGGATTCGTATGATATATTTTAATTTAAATTGTTACAAAAACTTATTTAATTATCTGATTATTAACATATTAAACAGAATAAACTTAATGCCATTTTATATGGTGTTGCAAGAAAAAGTTTATTAGGAGTAAAAAAAAGGGCCGAAGCACACAACGGCCTTATGAGATACTTTACATTATGATGTTCCATGTGGAACATCTGTTTTTATCTTGCCGGGATTACGGGTAAGGGGCTGTTTCAGAAAACGGATATGCATAAAAAAACCCGGGTATTAACCGGGTTGGAATAGTATGTTGTTAACAACAGTTTACCTTTTATCGGAATACTTGTCGTTGAGTTCTTTGAGGACTTCTTTGGTGATATCCCTGGAATCTTCTCCGTACAATACGCTTCCGGCCTCATTGGCACCCAGAATATAAGTATACCCTTTATCTTTTCCGTATTCTTTGATAAATGCTCTTACTTTCTTAACCAGGGAGTCTATCTGTTCCTGGCTCTCCTGCTGCAATTCCATTTCTTCCTGCTGTACCTGTTGCTGGATCTGTCCACGCTTCTGCATCAACTGCTCGTATTTTTCCTGTGCTTTGTTTTGGGACATTTTGGAAGCTTCGGCCTGAAAAGCCTGTGCTTCGGCTTGTAAAGCCCTGGAAAGACTATCGGTTTTTTTCTCGAAAGTTTCCAGTTTACCTTTGAATTTGGATTCTATGTCTTTCTTTTCCTGGTAATCGTTTATAAGCGTCGTATTATCTACAAAAGCGATTTTATCCTGCTGGCAGGAAAATAATCCAAACAGAGCCACTCCGGCTATGATAATTTTTTTCATCGGTTTTAAATTTGTTTACACGCAAAAATAGAAAAGTTTTCAAAGTAGCCTCTTCCCTGTAGTTTAATTTTTTAACATTTCGTCCCCATTACGCTATTTACCTGATTTTTTCATGAAAACCAGACTTATAATAATTTTCTATGAAGCAAATAATATATAATAAGGAACATCTATAAAAAACAGGCTTCATATTTTGCTTCTAAGAACACATCTCATTTTACCTACCCAAATCCCTACAGTCTTTTACAAAAACCTCTTAAAAGCCCTTATTTCATGAATTTTGATGTTTTATTACATAAATTATAGAAGAATACTCTCCGGAGTGCGCTGCTTTACGATTAGAGCGCCATCCGCTCCAAAAGGCTTTTAAAAAATTCATTTTTCCGGTTTTATATTTTTCAGAAAGTAAACTCACATAAAAGGCATCGAATTTCATTGGTATCCTGCGAACCACTTTCATTTCGTTATCGGCAAATAGGGCTTTGATAGCATCCGCAGAAAAATGCCATAAGTGGCGGGGCACGTCATAGGCCGCCCAGAATTTTCCGTAATGAGTTGCATCGTACGACCTGAAATTGGGTACGGCAATAAAAAGTGTTCCGTTTGGACGGAGCAATGCTTTGAGTTGTCCGATTTGTATCTGCAGCTCGGGCACATGTTCGAGCACGTGCCACATGGTAATTACATCAAATCCGGATTCGTATGTTTCCATAAACTGCGGATCTGTTTTTTCATGCAATGTAATTCCTTTTTCTTCGGAGCGTCTTCTTGCTGCATCACTGGGTTCTATACCTTCTACTTCCCATCCGTTATTTTTTGCTACATTCAAAAAATCTCCGGTACCGGCGCCGATATCCAGCAGTTTCCCGTGTCCCTGATTTCCGGAAACTATATATTTCAATTTTTGCCGGAGCGCATAATGCTTAACAATATGATACATCTTTTCGAAAAGACTTCGCCGGGAATCGGTATGGGAGATATAATCTTCGCTCTGGTAATAGTCGGGTAATTTTTTGACATCGGGTGCCGGATCGGTACAGAGCATTTTATATTTTTCATGCCACACCAATGAAAACGTTTCACCGCTAACGGTATGGTCTTTACATTTCAGATAAAGGGAGGTTTTCTTTTTATCCATCAGAGGGATCTTAAATATGCGTTTCGCAGGTTTTGCAAGTAAAGCAGTACCTGATTGTAATACATAGAATCTACCGCCAGACAATCGTCATCATCCGGAGCCGAAACCCGTATGGCAATATAATGATAACTATCGGAATCATCCGGATCATGCTCACTCTTATCGAAAGCATCGGTCAGTGCAATGTAATTATCGGATAATATAAAATTGTTGACCCGAATATCAAAAGTATGATCATTGAGGACAGTCTCATAGCGTTCACCATATCCGTAGGGAATGAGTTTATATTCTTTTTCGAGAAAATTTTCGAATTGTGTCTTGCGCTTCGGGTTCTCAAAAATAAAAATATGTTCTTCGATTTTGATCCGTTTATCGATCGATTTACCTTTTGCCACTTCAAAACCGGAGATTTTCGGGGCTATCCGAATCGGGATACATCCGTTTAATAAAAAAACCAACCCCAATAAACAAAGGGGCTGGCAAGGATGTTTCACGTGGAACGCTATGTTTTTCATGTGTCTTTTTTATCTTCCCATATAGACCAGCATTACACTGATATCACTTGGAGAGACTCCACTTATACGAGATGCCTGGGAAGTGTAGCAGGTCGGATACTTTTTAGTTTTTCACGGGCTTCAAAAGAAAGCGACTTTAATTTGTCGTAATCAAAATTAGCCGGAATAGTAATATCTTCGAGACGATTCAGTTTATCTGCATTGTTTTTTTCCTTCTCGATATAGCCGGAGTATTTCACCTGGATTTCGGTTTGCTCCATGACATCCTTATCAAGATTATTTTCTGCTACATAATTACGCACCTCCCCTATTTTCATCATATCCTCCATCGTAATATTGGGTCGGGAAAAGACCTTATACATTTTATCGGACTGTTTCATCAGGGAAGATTTTTTGTCTTCCAGCACCGGATTCATCTCGGACGGATCTACACTGGTTTCTTTAAAGAAATGGATAAAGGCATCCGAACTTTCTTTTTTCTTCTCCATGCTACGCAGACGCTCTTCCGGAGCCAAGCCTATGGCATACGATTTTGGGTGAGTCTGAAATCGGCATTATCCTGTCTCAACAGCGTACGATATTCTGCCCTTGAGGTAAACATCCGATACGGCTCTTCGGTACCTTTGGTAATAAGATCATCGATAAGTACTCCGATATACGCTTCACTTCTTTTGAGAATAAAAGGTTCTTTATTGTGTACTTTGAGATGTGCATTAATCCCGGCCATGAGTCCTTGCGAGGCCGCTTCTTCATAACCGGTAGTTCCGTTGATCTGTCCGGCAAAATACAGGTTCTCCACCAGCTTCGTCTCGAGGGTATGACGGAGTTGTGTAGGCGGAAAATAATCGTATTCTATAGCATATCCCGGGCGGAAAAACTTCACTTTTTCGAATCCCACTACCGATCTCAAGGCTTTAAATTGCACGTCCTCCGGAAGCGATGTAGAGAATCCGTTAACGTAAACCTCTACGGTATCCCACCCTTCGGGTTCTACAAAAATCTGGTGCCTGTCTTTATCAGCAAAACGATTGATCTTATCTTCTATCGAAGGGCAATATCTCGGCCCGATACTTTTAATTCTTCCGTTAAACATCGGGGAGCGATCGAACCCTTCGCGGAGCAGATCATGCACTTCGTTACTGGTATAGGTCATATAACAGGACCGCTGTTTTTCCAGCGGGCGTGTGGTATGGGAATACGAAAATTTGTCCGGAATATCATCTCCCGGCTGTTCCTGCATTCTGGAATAATCCAGCGATCGTCCGTCTACCCTCGGAGGGGTTCCGGTTTTCATGCGCCCGGCTTCAAAACCCAGACCGATAAGATCTTCGGTGATACCTGTTGCAGCGCGCTCCCCTGCCCGGCCACCACCAAACTGTTTTTCGCCGATATGAATAAGGCCATTGAGAAATGTCCCGTTGGTCAGCACCACAGCTTTGGCTTTTACTTCGATACCAAGGGAAGTCTTCACCCCCGTTATTTTTCCGTTTTCCACCAATAACCCGGAGACCATCTCCTGGTAAAAATCAAGGTTTGGTGTCTGTTCGAGCATAAGCCTCCACTCCTCAGCAAAACGCATCCGGTCCGACTGTGCCCTCGGACTCCACATTGCAGGACCTTTGGACTTGTTGAGCATCTTAAACTGAATGGCTGTCTTGTCGGTTACCATTCCACTATATCCTCCTATAGCATCGATCTCCCGGACAATCTGTCCTTTGGCTATCCCACCCATGGCCGGATTACAGGACATCTGTGCTATGTTTTGGAGATTCATGGTTATGAGCAGTGTTTTAGATCCCATATTGGCTGCCGCTGCCGCCGCTTCCGAACCGGCATGGCCCGCCCCCACCACAATTACATCATACGTGCTATCAAACATGCCTTGTTTTTTATTAACTGTTATTGCTTATTTTTTTCATTATATAAAAACACTTTGTTCCACGTGGAACAATAGCGTCTTTATATTCCGCTTCTTTCTATTGTTCCACGTGGAACATCTTCATTTTTTCTTCTTCCTTAGCCCTCATCAGCTTCTCCTCTTCCGGAGATTTATCCTTATAACCGCAATAATGCAATACCCCATGTACCATTACGCGTCTTAATTCATCTGCGAAATTCACATTGAAATCCTCCGCATTCTCCCTTACTCTTTCTACCGATAGATATATATCGCCATGTATCATGGTCCCTTCCGTATAATCGAAGCTTATAATATCGGTCAGTGTATCATGATCCAGATATTTACGGTTAAGGGTTAACAGGTATTCATCATCGCAGAATATATAACTGATCTCTCCGGGCTGTTTCTCTTCAGAGATTATAACCTGCTCTAACCAATCGGCATACTTGTTTTCGTCCTCCAGGGCAAATTCCAGTTCATAATGAAAGTTAATCATCCTTCTTAAAATACGCTTTTACTTTCTCTTTATAAATTTGCCGCAAAGGTAATACTTGTCTGTTTAATATTTCCATCCCCTGTAAATATTCGTCAAGTCCGGGAATGCTTCCCTCCTGCCCCGGGCATATTCTTTGGTGTTGGTTCGACTCTCCCTTCTCTCCTCGGTTCCCTGCTCCCTGATGCCTTCTTTTAACTTTAATAGTTCGTATTGCAATTTTTGCATGCGCTTCATCGTCTCCCGGTTCATCCCCTTTTTCAACAATTCGTCTTCAACGCGTTCCATCTCACGGAGCATCTTATCCTTTCCGTTTCCGGAACCTCCCTGCTTTTCCAATTGCTTTCGCAACGCTTCGCGAAGCATCTGTTGCTCCTTATAGATTTCAAAAAGCGCTTCGGAATCTCCGTCTTCTCCCTGGCCGTTCCCTTCCCTTTTCTCCCCTTCCTCACCTTCTTTAGGTGACCCTTTTCCATCCATCGCATTCTTCATTTTTTCGTTCAATTCCTCCTGTCCCTGGATAATGTCAGGTAACTGCATCTCGTTATCTCCGGACCCCTGTCCCATACCCATATTCTGTTGCAGATTATCCAGAATATTACTGAGCAGGGCAGCGAGGTTATTGGCTGCTGTAAAGGTGTAATGCTGACTCGATGCTCCGCGGTAAATTTCATTATCGGACAACTGTTCTATACTTTTATCAAGATAAAAATGCGCTTCCGTAACTTCCTTATTCACCTGCTCCGAAAGTTCGGGCCTTCGCAAAGAAAGCGCAAAAATACTATCATCGATATGCATAAACATCTCTTTCAGGTTGTGTTGTCTGCGTAAACTTTGAGAAAGTGCAGGATGATCCGGCCTCATATCTTCTACCACCTTCATCAGTGACTCCTGCTCAAAGGAGAAAGAAACGAGGTTTTTCAGGATTTGCCTTAATACTTCAGCATCTTCCATATCATTATCCGATGCACCTCCCTGCATATTCGATTTCATCGTCTCCGCCATCTGCCTCATTTTTTGTGCCGCCCCTTTCTGCTTCTTTATGGCTTCCTCCTGCTTATCTTCTTTGATATCCTCTAATGCTTTCTGTTGATCGTCCGAAACCGCTTCTTCCTTCTTCTCATCTCTTCCGATATCCATAGGCTTTTTCAATGCCTTATTATCCTTATCCAATTCTTCCATCTCCTTCCTGAGCTCATCGAATTTTTTATTCAATTCCTCCTGTGCTCCCGTTTTATCCTCCTGTCCTTTTTCAGCGGACTGCTCCTCTTCTTTCTCATCTTCAGCAGCTTTGTCCTGTTCCTTCGCCAGCCTTTCCAATTCCTGTCGCAAACGTTCTGCGTTCTGGCTTACGTAATACCGTTTGGTCAGCTCTAATACCTGCTCCAGGTTTTTCCTGCTGTTCTGTTTGGATTTTGATAACTTCTCCAAACGCCTCGCCATATCTTCCTGGTTGATCTTATCCGCAACTTCCTTTAATTCCTCAAGCAACTTCTCATTCTTTTGCAATTCTTCACGCTGTCTTTCCAACCGTTCTTCAAGCAGCTTTCTGGCCTGCTCATCTTCCGCAGAAGGGGCTTCATCGAGACGTTCTTCCAATTCTTTTGTGAACCGTTGCATAATCTTTTCCTGTTGCAACTGGCGTTCCAGAAAGTTGTCTATCTTTTGCCGTTCACTAAAAGACTTCCGCTCTTTTTCCATATTGAGCGTATTAATCTCTTTCAGCTCTTGCCTCTGATCCTTCATCTCCTCCATAGACCGTTCCATCGAACGGATTGCATTTTTCTGCTGCTCCATGTTTTCCTTCTCCAACTCCTGTACCGTACGTACGCGGTAACTAAACAAGCCGGACTTTGCCGCTTTCCCTCCATGCAACGCATCATTGTCCCGAACCTCGAAATATATCATATAATTGATCCCCTCCTTCAGGTCGAGATCAGCCGGAAAAACGCTCACAAACCTATGCACATTAGACGCTGTATTCATAGGGATTTTACTGGTTTGCACAGCCTCTTCTTCCCCTTCCGGATAATAGTTTATAGAAAGTCCGGATAAGCCGTAATCGTCCGACACCTGCCCGGCAAAATACTGCCCGGAGGTCTTTAACGAATCCCGGATCTGCTTTACTTCAATCTCCGGATATTCGTCTTTGATAACGGATATACCAAAACCGAGCGACTCATAATCCGGTAGGGCTTTATTTCCCGTTGTAATCTCGTAATCCGTATCGTGGAACATACGCATGGAGCCATCGAAAGTTATGCCTTCCGCATCTCTGGATAGTTCCCGGAAATGCATAACGGAATCCTGTGATACCCATCTCACCCCGGCAGTGTTCTTCGTGTTCAATCTCCAGGTGATTTCGGTACCCTCGGGGACTCTCGCATTTCCTGTTCCGGTTAAGGTATCCGGACTCCGGTGTAAATATCCGGGATATCGAAGGTACATCTCAAAAGCTGTCATAACCGGGGCAGCTACGATCTCCAGGGTATAAGGCCTGGATCGTACTCCATTGGCCGAAAGATAAAAGACGGTATTCTCCTCCGGTCTCCTGAATTCATAACGAAAGCTTCCGGGAGCATCCTTTCGCATAAAGTAATTCTCATTCTTAAAGTGTATTTCAACATCTTCCGGAACCACGTCACCGGAAGTTTTTACTTCGATTTCAAAAGGCTTTCCCTCTATGCCACGCAGTTGGTTATTGATGACAAAAAAACGGAAAGGAGCTGGTGGTTCATACGCTTCCCTGTAATGCACTACTCTTTTATAACTATCTGAAAACCAATTAATATTACCACTAACCCATACGATAACGATCAGCACTACGGGGATCAGGGCATACTTTACATACCTGAGGTTTCCCCGGAAATCGACTGCAATATGGAAGGGAAAGGGCTGAAGTTCGGCAGATTTTTGCGCTATACCTGCCAGCAGCAGTTCATTATTATTCCCCGGGAGTTTACTTTCGTCAGAAAGTTGCAATACGTTGAGCAGCTTATCCCCTACTTCCGGGAAGTATCGTCCTATGATACCTGAAGCTTCTTTATCATCTATCCCCTTACGTATACGCAACAGCTGCAATATGGGAATGGCGATAAATTTGTAGAGCAGGAACAGCTCTACCCCTACGAACAACCAGAACAATACGGTTCGCCCGAAAGTTCCCAACCACAAAAAATGTTCCACGAGTAACGTAGCTATCAGGTAAAGTAACCCCGTTGCAGTAAACAGCAACAGCCCTTTAATAAGTTCGTTTATATAGTATTTCCTGATAAAGGCCTGAAGTTTATATCTTATGTTTTCTAATCCCTGCATACTACATTCCGGTGTTTTGCCCGGCGAAAATCCTTCGCCTGACCATCATTTCGTTATAACATATAAAATTACAATTTTTTCTATAGTACCAACTGTAATTTGCGGCTTCTGGAGAAACCCTTAAATTTGCGATTCAAACCTGTAAGAAATGACAAAAAAAGTTCGCGTACGTTTTGCGCCCAGCCCTACAGGGCCCTTACATATAGGTGGTGTCCGCACTGCTTTGTTCAATTATCTCTTTGCCAAAAAACACGGTGGAGATTTTATATTGCGTATAGAAGATACGGATCAGAACCGTTATGTGGAAGGCGCGGAAAGCTACATTACGGAAGCTTTGCAGTGGTGTGGTATTCCTTTTGACGAAGGTATAGGAAAAGACAAAGGTTTCGGCCCCTACCGCCAAAGCGAACGCAAACACTTGTATAAAGATTATGCCGATCAGCTCATTGCCAACGGTATGGCATATTACGCCTTTGATACGGCGGAGGAACTCGATACGTACCGAAGTGAACACGAGAGTGAGGGAAAGACCTTTATTTACAACTGGCATAACCGGAGTAAACTGAATAACTCTTTGGCTCTATCCGAAGAGGAAACGAAGAAAAAACTGGATGCAGGCGAAGATTTTGTCATTCGTTTCAGATCTCCCGAAAACGAAATGCTTCATCTCCAGGATCTCATCCGTGGTGAAATCACTATTGATACCAACATCCTCGACGACAAAGTGCTTTTTAAAAGTGATGGTATGCCCACCTATCACCTGGCCAATATCGTCGACGATCATCTTATGGAGATCACTCATGTGATAAGGGGTGAAGAATGGTTACCATCGCTTGCCCTTCACGTATTGCTTTATCGTGCCTTCTCCTGGGAAGCTCCCCGGTTTGCACATCTTCCGCTGATCCTGAAACCTACAGGAAAAGGAAAACTCAGCAAAAGGGATGGGGACAAACTCGGTTTTCCGGTATTTCCCCTGCAATGGCAGGATCCTTCCACCGGAGATATCTCCCGCGGATACCGTGAAGACGGATATTTTCCGGAAGCCGTACTGAATTTTCTGGCCATGCTGGGATGGAACCCGGGTACGGAACAGGAAATTTTCAGCAAGGACGAACTGGTACAGGCTTTCGAACTGGAACGGGTACATAAATCCGGTGCGCGCTTCGATCCGGAAAAGATCAAATGGTTCAACCATCATTACCTACAGGAAAAAAATGACGAAGAACTGGCTGCCGCTTTTTCGGAAATACTCATCGAAAAACAGATCCGTACTTCCCTGCCCCTTTCCAGAATAGTCTCACTGGTTAAGGAAAGAGCCACTTTTGTGAGTGACCTCTGGGAACAGACTTCTTTCTTCTTTGAAGCACCGAAAGCTTATGATGCAAAAGCTTCGAAAAAACAGTGGAAAGCAGATACTGCCGGGCTTATGCAACAGCTCCTCGGTATATTGGAAGGTCTTGACGACTTTTCTTCCGCAAAGGCAGAAGCAGATGTAAAGAGCTGGATTGCCGACAACAATTACGGCTTCGGGCAAATTATGCCTCCGCTACGGCTTGCCCTTGTGGGAGAAATGAAAGGTCCGCATATTTTTGATATTACCGAAATCCTCGGTAAGGAGGAAACCCTCAACCGTATCCGAAAAGCTATAGATCGCCTGGCATAATAACTTTATACCATCATCATCAAAAAATCAACCTCATAGTTTTATGTAAGCTATGAGGTTTTTTTATGTATATTGACAAATAATTAATCTATTAAAAATTACTCCTATGAGTTTTATTTTGTATCCGGTAATATTCTTTGCCATTATCATTTTTATTTCTGCTTTTTTTGTGGTAAAACAACAAACAGCAGTGATCGTGGAACGTTTCGGACGTTTCGAAAGCATCCGCCATTCGGGCTTACAACTCAAAATTCCTTTGGTAGACCGCATTTCCGGAAGGGTGAGCCTTAAAATACAGCAACTCGATGTTATTGTGGAAACCAAAACGCTCGATGACGTATTCGTAAAACTCAAAGTGTCGGTACAATATGTGGTTATCCGTGACAAGGTCTATGAGGCCTTTTACAAACTGGAATACCCGCATGACCAGATCACCAGCTATGTATTTGATGTGGTACGGGCCGAGGTACCGAAAATGAAACTGGACGATGTCTTTGTCAAGAAAGACGATATCGCTATTGCGGTTAAGGGCGAATTGCAGGATGCCATGCTCGAATACGGTTATGATATTATAAAAACCCTGGTTACGGATATCGATCCGGATGCACAGGTGAAATCGGCCATGAACCGTATCAATGCCGCAGAACGCGAGAAGATAGCGGCTCAGTTCGACGGCGATGCGGAACGCATCCGTATTGTCGAAAAAGCAAAAGCAGAAGCAGAAAGCAAGCGTCTACAGGGACAGGGTATTGCCGATCAGCGAAGGGAAATTGCCAGGGGTCTCGAAGAATCCGTAGAAGTCCTGAACCGGGTAGGCATCAATTCGCAGGAAGCTTCCGCCCTGATCGTGGTTACTCAACATTACGATACGCTGCAATCTATCGGAGAAGAAACCAACAGCAACCTGATATTGTTACCGAATTCACCACAGGCCGGAACAGACATGCTCAACAATATGGTAGCCGCATTTGCTACCAGTAACCAGATCGGTGAAGCCATGAAAAAGAGTTCTAAGACCAAAGGAAAGTCCGACAATGGTGATACCCGCTAATTTCGGATAAAAACTAAAATAAAGCCTTTTAAGGCCATTTTAAAGTGCCGGATATAACGTTCATCGGATCAAAAACGATCTTCTTTTAAACCGGAATAATGAGGGTCGTTTTTGATTGCTGAACATAATACACTACGCTATATATATAGTTTTTCTCAATAATAATTATTTACAATCAGGATGATCCAAACCATAGATTCATCAAATATCCCTACCTCCGAAGAAAATTCCTTTTTTGTCTCGACGGACAAATCGCTCCTGGATATTGATCTCATCACGGACTTTCTCCGCAACAAATCGTATTGGGCTAAAGGAAGGAACCGGGAAATCGTAGAACGCTCCATTGCCCATTCCATGTGCTTTGGTGTATATACGGAAAAGGGCCAACAGGCCGGATTTGCCCGGGTGGTTACCGATTATGCCGTATTCGGCTGGATTATGGATGTATTTGTAGTGCCGGAATACCGGAAGAACGGTCTCGGAAAACTACTGCTCAAAAATCTCATGGAACATCCCGAACTGAAGAGTATAGAAAAATGGGGACTAAAAACTCTTGATGCCCACTTGTTATACAAAAAGTTCGGATTCCGTAATACCACGCAATCCGAACTTATTATGGAAAAAATAGGCGCTTTGTAAACGCTTCTGTTTTTTACCACTGTCTTAGTCCTTTTCCTGAATTTTCGCCCAGGTATCCCGTAAACCTACTGTCTTGTTGAATACCGGCTTATCGGCCGAAGATTCCTTATCTACACAGAAATATCCGAGTCTCTGAAACTGGTATCGCTCTTCGGGAGCGGCATCTTTCAGTGATGGTTCCAGATACCCCTGGTAACGTGCAGGGAATCGGGATTGATAAAATCCATAAAATCCTTGTCTTTATGACCATCGGGTTCCGGATCGGTAAACAAACGGTCATAGATGCGTACTTCGGCTTCTATGGCATGAGGTACGGATACCCAGTGCAGCGTTCCTTTTACCTTACGCATACTTTCTTCTGTTCCGCTACCACTCTTACTAAGTTCGTCATACGTACAAAGGATCTCCGTGATATTTCCTTCCTGGTCTTTGACGCAGTCTTCGGCCTTGATGATATACGCGTTTTTCAACCGCACTTCACCTCCGAGTTTGAGGCGGAAAATTTGCGGTTGGCTTCTTCCCTGAAGTCTTCCCTTTCGATATATATTTCTCTTGAAAACGGTACCTTGCGAAATCCGGCAGCTTCGTCTTCCGGGTTATTTTCCGCATCGAGCCATTCTTCCTGTCCCTCCGGATAGTTGGTGATAATTACTTTTACCGGATCGAGTACGGCCATCACCCGTGGTGCTTTCTTATTGAGATCCTCGCGAATACAGAACTCCAGTAGGGAAACGTCCACGAGATTTTCCCGTTTTGCTATTCCTACGGTGTTGGCAAAATTCCGAATGGAATCCGCCGTATATCCCCTTCTTCGCAATCCGGAGATGGTAGGCATTCTCGGATCGTCCCAGCCACTGACAACACCCTCTTCCACAAGTTTGAGAAGCTTTCGCTTGCTCACTATGGTATGGCTCAGGTTACGCCGGGCAAATTCACGCTGTTTCGGCTTAACTTTCTCCCTGTCATATACATTATCCAGAAACCATTCATACAACTCCCTGTGCATGGCAAATTCGAGCGTACAGAACGAATGCGATACCTGTTCTATATAATCGCTTTCTCCGTGCGTCCAGTCGTACATAGGATAAATGGGCCAGTCATTCCCGGTCCGGTGATGGCTGCGATGCAGTATACGGTACATAATGGGATCGCGCATGAGCATGTTGGATGAAGCCATGTCGATCTTTGCCCGTAACACATGCTCTCCCGAACGGAATTCCCCTTTTCGCATACGTTCGAAAAGGTCGAGGTTCTCTGCTACGGAGCGATTGCGATAAGGGCTGTCTTCTCCTGCCCTTGTCGGGGTTCCTTTCTGTGCTGCTATAGCTTCGGAAGCCTGACTGTCTACATAAGCCTTTCCTTTCTTTATAAGCGCTACCGCCCAATCGTATAACTGCTGGAAATAATCGGAAGCATAGCATTCCCTGTCCCATTCATATCCGAGCCATTCCACATCTTTTTTGATGGCATCTACATATTCCTGCTCTTCCTTTTCCGGGTTTGTATCGTCAAAACGAAGGTTTACGGGCGCCTTATACTCTTCTCCCAATCCGAAGTTAAGACAAATGGAACTGGCATGACCGATATGAAGATACCCGTTGGGTTCCGGCGGAAAACGGAATCTGAGATCTTTCTTCGGGAAGCCCTTCCTGATATCTTCTTCTATGATATGCTCTAAAAAATTGAGCGACTTTTCTTTTCCGACATGATAATTGCGGTTCTTTTACTGCAAAAATACGTCAAGTTTTGAAACCTGACAGGGGGTATGTCCCAAAATGTACAGTCCTCCTCTCCATATCCTTTTGCGTTTGCGGGGAATAGCCTTATTTTTGCCTTTTTAAAGGAAATCATGGGAATTATAAAATTACACAATATCCGGGCCTATGCTTACCACGGATGCCTCGTGGAAGAAGGAAAAATAGGCAGCGACTATCGCGTGGATGTAGCCGTAAAAGCCAATCTGCAACCTTCTGCAGATTCGGATCACCTGGCAGACACGGTAGATTATGTACATATCAATCGTATTGTAAAGGAAGAAATGGCTATCCGTTCCAAGTTACTCGAACATGTAGCCAGGCGTATCCTCGATCGCATTTTCGATGAAATAGCCATCACCGAAGAAGCTACCGTAGAGGTATCCAAAATCAATCCGCCCATAGGTGGTAATGTCGAAATGGTGACCATTTCCATGACCCTCGAAAGAAGCCGGCACAGGATACAAAAGGAATTGTAATGGCTATACGGGGAATTCCCCGAAGAATGTATTTGATTTAAAAATAAATTAGTAGATTTGCCGTCCATAAAGTATGGCACCGTGGCCGAGTGGCTAGGCAGAGGTCTGCAAAACCTTGTACAGCGGTTCGAATCCGCTCGGTGCCTCTGCAAAAAACGTCTGAAAAATTTCAGACGTTTTTTTATTGGGTTACCCAATCAAATTAATTCTTTTTGAGGCATTTCACCTATAATATATCTTTACGAAAAACTGTGGGACAAACGCTGAAATTCAGCCTTATGATATGAGCAGATACACGTCCTCCCGGCATAACTTTAAACAGGTTTCCGAAAACATACGACGGTCGGTACGGAGTTCCCGGCATCCTCCGGGAAAGATGATTTCCTGACATTCCGGTAACCCGTTATTTATTTCGGATATCCTCTATGGCCTCCTTGATTTTTTCCTTCTCCTGCGGGAAAACTCCCTGTATGATCAGGGCCAATCCAAAAACCATAAGAACTATACTGATAACGCGCTTTACTTTATAAATACGCCGTGGTGTCAGTTTTCCCTTGAGTTGTTTGGCCAGTACTATTTTTATACCGTCTACCACGAGATAGGTAATGATGATGGATGCAAAAAAAGTAATGATCCTGTCCGGTTCCATATCAAGCTTCGGCCCGAAAACAATGATAATTCCCAACCAGAAACCGAGTACTCCTATATTGATAAAATTGAGAAGAAAACCCTTTATGTACAGCGCCATGTAATTTTTTTTCGGAATGACGAAATCTTCCAGGTTATCTTCATTTCTTTTAAAATCTCTACGGATTTTCAAATACGAAATCACTCCGTAACACAGCAGCAATACACCTCCGAAAATAAAAAGTGCAGGATCGTCCTTGAGTTTTTCCAGGATCTGATTGGTACTGAAATAAGCTACGAGAATAAAGATGACATCACTGGTCACTACACCGAGATCGAATACAACCCCAGCCCTGATCCCTTTGATAGCACTGGTTTCCAGAAGAACAAAGAACACAGGTCCTATGGTAAAAGCAAGTAATATTCCCCACGGAATAGCAGCCAGTATATCCTGCATCACGTCCGGTTTATTGTTCTAATATTTTTCCGCCCAGGAAAGTCTGTTTATCTATAACTTTAGGATTTCCGAATATTTTTATGGTACCACCGGCCTTTACTTTGGCCTCTACGTATTCGGAAGCATTGACATCGGCACTTCCGCCAGCATTGACATTGACGGTTGTTTGTTCGGTATCCAGCGATTTTCCGTCAAACTGTCCGCCCGTATTGATCTTCACTTCCTGATTTTAGCCTTTCCTTTGACTTCTATTATTCCTCCTGTTACCGCTCTGGTCTTTAATTTCTCCACAGCAATATCTATATCGATCTCTCCGCCTTCCTGTGCCCTCAATTCGAGGTTGATCTGTTGGAAAGTCTCCGGAGAGGATATAAAGGCGTTTTCATTGACATCGATAAGGCTTAGCTTCTGGTTGTAGTGTATCTCTACGAAAGTCTTGTGCCCGCTGAATGCTTTTTTCAGTTGCATCCTCACCTTTAGAATACCGTTGTTGTTAACAATACTCACTTCAGAAGCATCCTCACCCGATATAATTACCTTGTTTTCCGAAGAAGGAATGAGTTGTGCCGAAATACCGTCAAATACTTTGACCTCATCGAATTTTCCGGTCTCTTTGGTTATATTTTCCTGTGCGATTCCTGTAATGGTCGTTAAAAGAAACAACGCAAAAATATCCTTTTCATAAGTCTGTTTTTTTGATGAATACAAAATTACGAATTATCCGGGGCAATAATTATTCCAAAGGTACCGCTATTCTTCGGCTTTTCCCAGTAAATCGAAGTCCAGATGTCGTTTCACGAGATCGGTGTTCTTCACCCTGACCATTACTTCATCGCCGAGCTGGTACATATTCTTGGTGACTTCACCGACGAGCGCGTATTGTTTTTCATCGAATACGTAGTAGTCGTCTTTGATATCCCTGGTACGGATCATGCCTTCGCATTTGTTCTCTACGATCTCCACGTAGATCCCCCACTCGGTAACACCCGAAATAACACCGAGAAACTCTTCGTCCTTATGGTCCTGCATAAACTTGATCTGCATGTACTTGATGGAATCCCGCTCGGCATTCACAGCAAGACTCTCCATACTCGAAGAATGTCTGCAACGCTCTTCGTACTCTTCCTGCTTGGCCGATTCGCCGGCGTCCAGGTAATGTTGCAACAACCGGTGTACCATAACATCCGGATACCTCCGTATGGGCGATGTAAAGTGCGTGTAGTAATCAAATGCAAGTCCGTAGTGCCCTATGTTCTGGGTGGTATATTCGGCCTTGCTCATCGTGCGTATGGTAAGAGTATCTACCAGGTTCTGTTCTTTCTTTCCCTGTACTTCGGCCAGTAAACCATTCAAAGAGCTCGTAATGGTCTTTTTGCTCTTCATGTTGATCGTATATCCGAATTTGGAAATAACGCCCTGTAATTGCATTAATTTATCTTCATTGGGTTCGTCATGTACCCGATAGACGAAGGTCTTCTCCGGCTTTTTCTTTCCTACGAACTCCGCTACCTTACGATTGGCCAGCAACATAAATTCCTCGATCAGTTTGTTGGAATCCCGGGCTTCTTTAAAATAAACGCCGGTAGGTACATTATCTTCATCGAGATTAAACTTCACTTCGACCTTATCAAACGAAATCGCTCCGTGAAGCATTCTCCTGGAACGCATCACCTTAGCAAGTTTGTCGAGCGTAATAACGGCATCGGCAACTTCTTTTTCCACGGTATATGCTTCTCCGGTAAGGGATACTTCCGCTGGAATTTCGCTACCTCCGGTATCCAGTATAGCCTGGGCTTCTTCATAAGCAAACCTTCTGTCGGAATAGGTCACGGTACGGCCAAACCACTGTTGGAGTACCTCGGCCTTATCGTTCATCTCGAAAACTGCCGAAAATGTATATTTTTCTTCATGAGGTCGCAACGAACAGGCATTGTTGGACAGGATTTCAGGTAGCATAGGTACCACTCTGTCCACCAGATATACGGAAGTAGCCCGGTTATAGGCTTCTTCGTCGAGCAGGGTGCCGGGAACAACGTAGTGCGATACATCGGCAATGTGAATACCTATTTCGTAATGTCCGTTTTCCAGCATACGGAACGACAGGGCATCGTCAAAATCCTTGGCATCCCGGGGATCTATGGTAAATGTCAGAATATCCCGCATATCGCGGCGTTTTGCGATCTCTTCTTCGGTAATAGACGTATCGAGCTGATTAGCATAGTGTTCCACTTCGGGTGGAAAGGTATAAGGCAAGCCATATTCGGCCAGGATAGCGTGGATCTCCGTATCGTGGTCACCGGGTTTTCCGAACACCTGAGAAATCTCACCATAAGGCGAATCGGCCTTTTCCGGCCAGTCCGTGATCTCTACCAGAACCTTATCACCGTTTTCTGCTCCGTTGATCTTGTTTTTCGGGACAAAAATATCGGTGTGCATACGAAAATCGGTAGGTATAACAAATGCAAAATTTTTCTGCATCTGCACGATCCCTACAAAGGCACTTTTCTTACGGGAAATAATAGTGGTAATCTCCCCTTCTATCTTTTTGCTGCGCCTTCCGCGATTGGGGAAGACATACACTTCCACTTCGTCACCGTGCAGCGCTTTGCCGAGCATGTTGGAAGGTATAAAAACATCCTGATCCAGTTCTTCGCAGATCACATAACCATTGCCCCTGCTGGTCATATCCAAGACACCTTTGTAATAATTACGCGAAGGAATCGCCTTGTATTTTCCTCTTTCGGTCTCTTCTACAGATTTTTTTTCCTTGAGTTGTACCAGTTTTTTGATCAGAAGGTTTCTTCCGCTGGCGTCGGTTATTCCGAGTTTGGAAGCAATTTGTTTATAGTTAAAGATTCGTTAGGATTCTTTTCCAGTACAGAAAAAATGCCTTTTGTTATTTCATTTTTTTTATGCTTTTCTGCACGTTTTTTCTTTCTTGACATAAAATCGTTTCTATTAAAGTTGAAAAGTACAAATAATAATTGGAGTAGTTCACCGGTAAGGATAAGTTAAATTTTTATTAAAAAGAGTGTAACATTTCCTGTGTATCATCGTCTTATATTTCAAAAGACCACAGTACTCTTGAAAAAAGTTTATAACATAACCGCTGTTTTTATGCTTATCCTCATCACGGGAATACTTTGTTTTGTAAAATACATCGATTATTCCCTGGACCAGAAAGAGGATAAAAGAGAAGTACGTACTGCGACCAGGACAGCGGCAGTCTACGCCAAAATATTTTAGCAAATATCCGTCTATTTTTTTAATTTTATAGCAATTAGCGTATAATATTCATCGGGCGTATGTCCCATGGTTTTAACTAAAATCTTTTTCATGAAAGATTCCGTTGTAGTGGCTACTTTCACCTATCCTCACGAATATACCGTATTACGGCATATTCTCGAAGAGGAAGGTATCTCTCATGTCTTCGAGAATGAAACCATGATCAACCTTACTCCCTTCTATTCCAATGCCCTGGGAGGTATCAGGCTTAAAGTACATCGCGAAGATGCCGAAAAGGTCCTCGCCATTATCAAGGACCTGGACGATAACAGATCGTTTATGCGTATCGTCTGATTCTATCCTCAGGGGCACCGCATGTGTTGATAACCTCCGTATTTCACGGAGAATTCCGCCTTTCTTTTCAACACGCTATTGTTTAAATCATTTATTTTCAAAGACCTGCTTTTTTATTACTACGCGACTAACAAACAAAATTCCGCCCTTGCCTCTGTCTATTTATCTTTACCTCTGGTATCGCATCGTCTTTGCTATCTCTCCCGTTCCTTTTATACTGTATATCCCCTTATCATCATATCCTTTTTCCAAAAGAAGTTAACAACAGATATAATAACTATTATTAATTCTTTTTTTAAAAAACTTTTTGATGGTGTTATTATGGTCTGTTAACTTGTAGTGTAAATTTTCGAAGGAAAACTTGACTTTGGTGTTTATTAAAAATTATACCCGGTAATTAACAATTTATGCAGGTTCTAAAGCTTTAATTTTTACTGCAAAAGGGGATGTAGTTAACAGTTGTCAACAATTATAAACACCGGTCTTTTTTTAATAATTTACCCTGTTAATAAGTGTTGATAACTACGATCGGAATATTAATAAACAGCGAAGAAAATTTAAAAGAAATGATTTGCTTTCTACGGAAAGAAAACCATATTGCAATATAATCCGATATATGCAAATTATTTTGTGAGATAATAATCTATAAATATCAACATGGTTTGTTAAGTTATAATAAACTGTAAATTAAATAATTATAAAATCGAATTAACAAGGCTGTTTATATCGTTAAAAAGGGCTTATTTAGTACCTTTGTATGCTTCTAATACATAAACCTATATACGATGAAAATATCCATTGGTAACGACCATGCGGGCACGGAATACAAATTTGCGATAAAGGAACTCCTCGAAGGTATGGGGATTACGGTAACAAATCACGGAACGGATGTCAGTTCCAGTGTAGACTATCCGGATTTTGTTCATCCTGTAGCTGATGATGTGGAAAAAGGTATGGTGGATTTCGGTATTATAATATGTGGCAGTGGTAACGGTGCTTCGATGACTGCCAACAAACACCAGGGTATCCGTGCTGCTTTGTGCTGGACCAAAGAGATCACCGAGCTGGCCAGGGAGCACAACAATGCGAACATACTGAGTATTCCCGCACGTTTGTGTCGTTACCCCAGGCGCTGGATATGGTAAAGACATTCCTGAATACGGAATTCGAAGGCGGAAGACACCAGAACAGAATCGACAAGATCCCGGTATGTTCTTAATTTGACCTGTCTATTGGATATTAAAGAATAGTAACACAATATAAAAAGTTCTCTTCGGGGAACTTTTTTCGTATGAACACGGATTATGCTTTCCATATCGGTAAAATATTTTGACGACCTCAGCCTGGACGAATTGTATGCCATATTACAACTTCGTGCACAGGTTTTTATAGTAGAACAGGATTGTGTATACCAGGATATCGACGGCAAGGATTCCCGTGCTTTACATCTCATCGGTAAAAAGGATAATGAGGTGGTTGCCTATACCCGTTTATTTCCCGGGGGGTCTATTTAAAGAAGCCAGTATCGGGCGTGTGGTTGTAGGTCCGGAAGAGCGACAATACGGTTACGGACATGATATTCTCAAAGCTTCGATCGAAGCTATTGCGGCTCATTTTAAAGAACAGGCCATAAAGATATCGGCTCAGCAGTATCTGGTGCGGTTTTACGAAAAACACGGTTTTGTCAAAGTCGGGGAAGGCTACCTGGAAGATGGTATTCCGCATGTTGCCATGATACGGGAATAATGCGGAGAATTATATGGAATTGTTTTATTTCAGTTCCAATTTTCCGTAATATCCCATTTGTCGGGTAATCCAGTTGATCCTGTTCTGTATATAGGCCGATGCGGGATGAGCTGTCATTTTTCTTGGGTTGGGTAGTATGGCAGCGATTGCCGCAGCCTGTGTTTTACTGAGATTTTCGGCAGGAGTATTAAACCAGAAGGTCGCCGCTGCTTCCGCACCGTAAATACCGTCTCCCATTTCTATAGAATTGAGGTAAACTTCCAGGATGCGCTCTTTACTCCAGAAAAGCTCTATGAGGAAGGTAAAATATGTTTCCAGGCCTTTTCTCAGCCAGCTTCTCGAAGGCCACAGAAAAACATTCTTTGCGGTTTGTTGACTTATAGTACTGCCACCTCGTATGCGCTTTCCTTTCTGGTTATTTTCATAGGCTTTTTCGATAGCTTCGATATCAAAGCCGTTATGTTCTGTAAAATTCTGGTCTTCGCTACATATTACGGCGAGTTGCAGGTTCCTGGATATCTTGTCTATAGCGACCCAGTCGTGTTCCATGACTATGTTTTTTCCTTCCTGTTTCTGTTCGAAACTGCGGATGAGCATTAGCGGGGTCAGGTAAACGGGGCACCACTTCAGAACGAGGACCACGAAAACAGAGGCAATAACAAACCAGCATGTGCATTTTACGATAAATTTTACTACTTTACCTATCATTTTATTCCCTGTTTAAAGCGGCAAGCTGATTTCCTGTCCACGTACCTATGGAAATACCGATTCCCCGAGCCGTATACCACAGTACACATTATCGGACAGCGCTCTGATTATGGTATTTTTTGCTTTCCCATACCCATAATACCACTCCACCGGTGTGCTGTTTCGAAGGGAATACCGGGCAAATAACGGTTTTCAACAATTGGTCCAGACGTTTTGTATCCGGTCGGTCTCGCCGAATTCCATGGTGGTTTCCCGATCGGGATCGAGATTTCTTCCGCCGCCGAGCAATATCCTGTCACCGACATTGCGAAAGTAGTAATACCCTTTATCGAGGTGAAAGGTGCCTTTAATATGCAGGTTTTTAATGGGGCTGGTAATAAGAACCTGTGCCCGTGCAGGTACGATATCTTCTTTGAAAAGGCGTGAAGAAAACCGTTGGTGGCCAGAACAGCTTTCGGGTGACCAGGTCGAAATTACGGGTTTGTAGCTGTACGCTATCGCCGAGATCTTCGAATGCTTCCACTTCGGTACAGGGAAGTATCAGAATATCGTTTTCCACACATTTTCTGAGCAGTGCCTGCATCATTTTACCTGTATTGATCTGCCCTTCGAAGGGTGTGAAAATATATTGTTTTCCCGTGTTTTCAAATCCGAAGATATTATCTTTTAGCGCATAGACATCGGTACCGAAGACCGGCGGAGCATGGTATTGATACGTGTGAGGTTGTCTTTGCAACGCTCAAAAAAAGCAGGATCATCTTCAGGGAATACTTCCTGTCCGCCAAACTGGTAGTATTCCATGTTTTTATCACCTATGTTCTTACGGAGCATTTGCAGGCCGTTCCAGCGCTTTTCGACGAGAGAAACCATATCGTCTTCGGAGTATGATTGAGATCGTCCAGGAGTTCCGAAATGCTTCCGAAACTGGCAAATCCGGCATTTTTAGTACTTGCACCCTGTGGCATGGTCCCCCTTTCGAGAATTCGTATTCGGGATTCCGGATATTTTTTGCGGAGTGCAAGGGCACAGTTCAGCCCGGTAATACCGCTTCCTATAATGGTGTAATCAATATCGGAAAGCCACTCCGATTTTTCCCAGTAGGAATATTGCATATCGAGTTGTTATTAGGGTATTATTAATGTTGTTGTCCGTACCTGCAGCAATAACATTTGAGGTTTGCTGCCTGATATCCACGGGAGAGTTCAAGGTAATAAAATTTAAAGGAATAATACGCCTGGCTTACCGAAAGAAGGGTGTGGTTACGGAAGCAGCAGGTATTAACGGGATCTTTTGGGCATCATGCAAGGGTAAGTCCCACCCCTGTTCCGGTGATGGTACCCAGAATAAAATCGAGCCACAGAATCTCTTCTCCTGTTGCCGTATGATAGACCGTAGAAGCGATAATACCGAACATGAAGATGATGATCCCGGATATTTTAAGAAACCTGTATTTCATTACATAGTAATGTTTTATCCTATTAAATTACAAAATAAAAGGATAATTAAAAATGAAATACAGGTATTATTTTAATCGTTGAGTTTAAGTACGGCCATAAATGCCTGCTGAGGGATTTCTACGTTACCCACCTGGCGCATACGTTTCTTACCCTTTTTCTGCTTTTCAAGCAGTTTTCGTTTACGGGAAATATCTCCTCCGTAACATTTGGCTGTTACGTCTTTTCTCAGGGCTTTTATGGTTTCTCTGGAGATGATCTTGGCGCCTATGGCAGCCTGTATCGGATATCAAATTGCTGACGCGGAATGAGTTCTTTGAGCTTTTCGCACATCTTTTTACCAATGTTGTATGCGTTGTCGGCATGAATCAATGCAGAAAGCGCATCGACAGATTGTGCGTTGAGCAGGATATCTACCTTAACCAGTTTGGACGCACGCATTCCTATAGGCGAATAATCGAATGAAGCATATCCCTTGGAAACGGTTTTCAACCTGTCGTAAAAGTCAAACACGATTTCCGCCAGCGGAATATCGAAGTGAGCTCTACCCGCTCCGGGGTGAGATAGGTCTGATTGGTAATTTGTCCCCTCTTGTCAATACAAAGACTCATTACCGGTCCGACGAAATCGGATTTGGTAATGATGGTTGCCTTGATATACGGTTCCTCTACCCTGTCCATTGACGACGGATCGGGAAGATCGGAAGGGTTTTGACGATGATCGGGGTATCCGGTTCTTTTTTGCTGTAAGCGAGGTACGATACGTTGGGTACGGTCGTAATTACCGTCATATCAAATTCCCTTTCCAGACGTTCCTGGATGATCTCCATGTGGAGCATACCGAGAAATCCACAACGGAAGCCGAACCCGAGTGCAGCCGAACTCTCTGGGGTAAATACCAGTGAAGCATCGTTGAGCTGAAGCTTTTCCATAGAAGCCCGCAGTTCTTCGTAATCTTCGGTATCTACCGGGTAAATACCGGCAAAGACCATTGGTTTTACGTTCTCAAAACCGGCAATCATATTTTTGGTAGGAGTTTTGGCATCGGTAATGGTATCCCCCACTTTGACCTCGCGGGCTTCTTTGATGCGGAAATCAGATAACCTACATCTCCTGTTTTAATAACATTTTTAGGAACCTGGCTGAGTTTGAGCGTACCGATCTCGTCGGCGTAGTATTCTTTCCCGGTGGCCATGAACTTTATTTTCTGCCCTTTGGTAATCTCACCGTTGACTACACGGAAGATCACTTCAATACCACGGAAAGGGTTGTATACCGAATCGAAGATCATAGCCTGAAGGGGTTCTTCCGGGTTTCCTTTGGGCGGTGGAATTTTTTCGATAATGCTTCGAGTATTTTATCAACCCGAGTCCCGTTTTTCCACTGGCAGGGATTACTTCTTCCGGATCGCATCCGAGGAGGTCTACGATATCGTCGGTAACTTCTTCGGGATTGGCACTCGGAAGGTCTATTTTGTTTAGTACCGGAATGATTTCCAGGTCGTTTTCCAAAGCCAGGTAAAGGTTGGAAATCGTTTGGGCCTGTATACTCTGGGCGGCATCGACAATGAGAAGTGCGCCTTCGCAGGCCGCAATGGAACGCGATACTTCATAGGAGAAATCCACGTGCCCGGGCGTATCGATAAGATTCAGGATATAGGTTTCTCCTTGTGAACATATTCCATCTGGATGGCGTGGGATTTAATGGTAATACCCCGCTCCCGCTCCAGGTCCATATTGTCGAGTAACTGATCTTGCTTTTCCCTCTCCGTAACCGATCCGTGTGGTCCAGCAGCCTGTCGGCCAGGGTACTTTTACCGTGGTCAATATGGGCGATAATACAAAAATTCCGGATGTGCTTCATTGCAAACGTTATACGTCCTTAATTACGGGCTGACCTCCGGTATTTCGGGACAGGTTCAATTTGCAAATATAATTTTATTTTTGTGTATTTCGGATTTTATTAACGATGCTTTCCGGGCCGTGAGAGGGGGATGGAGTTTTATTGGTTCTGTAGTTCTTAGTTGGTAGTTTTTTAGTTATTAGGTTACCATGAATAATGGATAAGCTGAAATATAAAGTATTGATAAACAGGTGATTTTTCGTGATGATTTGGGGGTTTCCCGGAGCCGTAACGGAAAAGCGTCTCCCGATAATATCGGGAGACGATCTTAATATTTTTAAAACTGTTGAAATGAGATTATGGATACATATCATAAACAGTATTCACGTTAGGTTTGGTTATTCAGTTTGTTACGGCATGATTTTAATCCGATAGCGTTCATAGGCCTATTTTTTTTCTATGACCTAATAACGGGGAACTCATTAACTTTGAATATTGTATTTCTCAGGTAATCATTTACCACCCAATTCCGAACCTCCCGACTACGCACACATCTACGCACACATCACTTCGATCTTCCGGGTTCCCGGTTTTCCTTGCCTTTGATGTCGAGGAGATTGTCTCCGAGTTCCTGTCGTTTGGCATCGGCCAGTTTTGTGATTTTATCAACAATATCCGGGTGCAGGGCAGCTACGTTTTTCGTTTCGGAAGAGTCGGTTTCCAGGTCGTATAACTCCGGTTCCTGGAGATTTACATATCGGTAATCCCCGGGTTGTCCTCCTGCGCCCTGCTCCTGCCCTTCCATGGTACGGTAATTATGAGGAAAATAGAGTTTCCAGTGCCCGTACTGACGGCGTGGAGCTCATTTACTTTATAATAGAAATAATAAGCGTCATGCGGATTTTTATCGGTATCCCCGGTAAAAATATCCCATACGTCTTTTCCGTCGATTTTATGATCGGGCACGCGGGCACCTGTCAGTGCAGCTATCGTAGGAAAAAGATCGATGGCCATGACCGGTGTTCTTATGGTTTTATTTTCGGGTAATTTACCGGGAAACCTTGCAATAAAGGGTTCGCGTTGTCCTCCTTCCCAGGATGTGCCCTTGCCTTCGCGAAAAGGATATGCCGATCCTGCATGGTCTCCGTAAGACAGCCACGGACCATTGTCGGAGGTAAAGACAACGAGGGTATTGTCGTCCAGTCCCTGTTCCCGGAGCGTGCGCAATATTTCTCCGACAGACCAGTCGATTTCCATGATCACATCGCCATACAGTCCCCTCTCCGATTTTCCTTTGAATTTATCCGAAACAAACAGAGGTACATGGGGTTGCGGATGGGCCACGTAAAGAAAAAACGGTTTTTCGCGGTTGTTTGCGATAAAGTTCACTGCTTTTTCGGTGATGCGGGTAGTCAGCATGGATTGGTCGTTGAGGGTATCTATAACATTTTGGTTTTCGTATAACGGCAGGGGATCGAAATGGAATACACTGCCCTGCTGCGGATGATTGGGCCACATGTCATTGGAAAACGGAATACCGAAAAAATCATCGAATCCCTGATTGTTTGGCATAAAAAGAGGATCGTCCCCGAGGTGCCATTTACCGTAAACAGCGGTAGCATACCCCTTGTCTTTGAGCATTTCCGCCAGGGTAACCTCTTCGGGATTCAAGCCTATCGGGGAGTGTGGCATCAGAGCGTTGTGAATACCGATACGGTTAGGATAACACCCGGTAAGTAAGGCTGCTCTCGAAGCCGAACAAACCGGCTGGGCGGCATAGAATGAAGTGAGTTTTATACCCTCTTTCGCCATCTGGTCGAGATTGGGTGTAAGAATATCCGGGGAACCGAAACAACCTACATCTTCATAACCCTGGTCATCGGTAAAAATAATGATAACATTGGGTGGCGCAGAAGCTGTCTTTTTATGCTTTTCTCTATTTGTGCACGATAACAAAATTAAAAACAGCAGGATAAGAGGAGGTGTAGCTTTTGACATAATTTGTTCTGGTTTTGGTTATGGAACGGGCAAGTAAAGGATTATTCGGGAATAATCCGAAAAATTACCGGATAATTTAATCGTTGCGGCACATGTTATAACCTTGTTACATGGGGGATATTATTTTCTTAGGTGTACTATATTATGAGGCGAGCAGTGATCCGCATATCCCCAGGCCTATCAACAGGTAAACCCCACCGAGAATAAACAGTATCTTGGCGGCTTTGCGATATTTCCGGAACATGGCCAGACCGATGATAAAAAGGATGATCGGCGGCCCGAGCATGAGGCTGAAAAGAAATACAACGACTCCTGTAAAATCCATATTTGCACTCTCAAAAATCATTTTTTTCCATTTTAATTGGTTATTTTTTAACCGATAAGGTTGTCCAGAATTTTTCGTTTGTCATCCCTGTAGAACAGGTTCATGGTTTCGAAGGGGATGATTTTATAATCTTTGTTCACAATATGGACGCAGGATTTTTTAACGGCCCTTACATCAAAATTATAAGCGTCTATAAACTGCATGATAATAACCCGGAACAGATTATCGTATCCGAGGTCGGGTGCATCGATCTGTGGAAGGCAACACATGATGGACTGCAGGTTTTCTTCGGCACAGGTTACGGAGTTTCCCGTGCTGAACAATGCTATCATTTTGCCGTGCAGGGCTTCGTCCTGCTCATAAACAATGGTGTTCTTGCTGTTGTCCAGCAGGTCTGCCGGGTTGATATACCGGGTCAGAGGAAATACTTCTCCGCCGAGTTTCAGGGCATATCCCATTACGAGGGCATCGGGATTGCAGGGAACGGGAATGAGGTCGTCTTCGTTGAATACGGGAGATTGTTCCAGTATTTTCCGGCGTACTTCCGTGAGGGTAATACGGTCCGTATCGGTATTGAAACCGTCCAGTCTTCCGGCGATTTGCGTAGGCTGAAAAGTGACGCCACGGACGCATCGCTGTTGTAATCCGAAATCGATTATTTTTCCTATTTCATGATCATTCAACCCTTTTTGCAAGGTGACCACAAGGGTGGTGGACAGGTTAAGGATGTTGAGATGATCCAGGGCTTTCTGCCTGATCTCCCGGAGATCTGCCCCCGCATTTCGCGGAGTACGTGGTCGTCGAACGAATCGAACTGCAGGTAGATTTCAAAATCCGGACTGTAGGTCTTGAGACGTTTAGCAAATTCGAAATCTTTGGCGATCCTGATCCCGTTGGTATTGATCATAAGGTGCCTTATGGGCAAGGTTTTGGCATAATCCAGAATATCAAAGAATTGCGGGTGAATGGTAGGTTCTCCCCCGCTGATCTGGACGACATCGGGCTCCTTTTCATTGGCCACGACAGCATCGAGCATGTTACGGATCTCTTCAAGTGTCCGGTGTCTGCCGTAATGCGGGGAAGATCCGGCATAGCAGGTAGGACAGGTGAGATTGCAACGATCGGTAACCTCGACAATAGTCAGGCAGGAATGTTGTTCATGATCGGGGCACAGACCGCAGTCGTAAGGACATCCGTAATGCGTTTTGGTATTGAAAGTATAGGGCATTTCGGAAGGTTTGTTGTAATTGCGGATATTCTTGTAATAGGCGATATCATCTGCAATGCGCACTTTGGAGGCTCCGTGTTCGGGGCATCGTTGAGCATATATACCATGTCGTCCTCGAAGACGATCTTGGCATCGACCCTTTTCAGGCACTCCGGGCAAAGGCTCAGTGTAAAATCATAATAAGTGTACTTTCTTTCCGGCATAATGCAGTAGTTGAAAAACAGTTTTATAATAGTATAGTATACACACCAGGCATAGCCACTGAATGGTACTCAGACCGGCCACGAAAAACACATTGGGTTTCAGGAATTCGATACCGAAACGGAACGAAAAATAGGAGATCATAAATATCCTGAAAACCGTACCGTCCGGCAGGTCTCTGGCACTGATGTGCTTTTTTAAGACAAAAAATAAAAATAATAAAAATATCAGTTCGTACAGCGCCAGGGGATGTCTCGGTATCTGGTCGCCGAGGTCCATGGCCAGGAAGAAATCTGTGCTTTTACCGTAGGTGAACTCATTAATTCCGCTGAGCAAGCACCCGATCCGGCCTGTAAAGATCCCGGCGATAATGGGTAGTGTAAACAGATCGCCGGAAGACGATTTCTCTCCGATAATCTTTTTGCAAAGCTCTACGCCAAGCAGGCCCCCGAAGAGTCCGCCCATAATGGTTTTTGTATTAAGGAGCACGAGGATATTTTGGGGCGATAGCTGTAGGGAGGGATTTTCCAGGATGCCCACGATCCGCGATCCGAGAAAGGCCCCTACGGTAGCCCCTATGATTATGGAAAGCCGGTTGGATGTCGAAATCGTGTCTTTCTGATTTTTGCGGAGATAGAGATAATACCGGAAACCGATAAAGAAAGCCAGGTATTCCAGGATGAGGTGTATGTTGACGCGATAGCCGAAAATATAAGGCTCAAAGGGTATCTGCAGCAAGGATCAGGCTTTTTGAGGGGTAAAGATAGGACATCCGGTGCTTGTAAATCTGCATTTTAGTATAAATAGTTTAATTTTGCAACAAAATCAATGTAGTAGAATGGCTAAGATCGGTAACATAGAATTGGGTGCGTTCCCGCTTTTGCTGGCTCCTATGGAAGACGTGAGTGATCCTCCGTTCCGGGCGCTTTGCAAGGAACAGGGGGCCGATGTGGTGTATACGGAATTTATTTCGTCCGAAGGGCTTATACGCGATGCAGCCAAAAGTATGCAGAAACTCGACATTTATGAAAAGGAACGTCCGGTAGGTATTCAGATCTTCGGTGCGGAGTTGGATTCCATGTTACAGGCGGTTGATATCGTAGAACAATCCAACCCGGATATCATAGATATTAATTTTGGCTGCCCCGTAAAAAAGGTGGTGTGCAAAAATGCCGGAGCGGGAATACTGCGCGATATTCCGTTGATGGTAAAACTCACGGAAGAGATCGTGAAGCGTACCAAACTTCCGGTTACGGTAAAGACACGCCTCGGATGGGACAATGCGTCGATAAAGATCGTCGAAGTCGCGGAACGGCTTCAGGATGTGGGCATACAGGCAATATCGATACACGGAAGGACCCGCGTACAGATGTACAAAGGTGAAGCGGACTGGAAGCCTATTGCAGAAGTCAAGAACAATTCCAGAATGCATATCCCGGTTTTTGGGAATGGCGATGTGGACAGTCCGGAAAAAGCTGTGGAAATGCGTGATACATTTGGACTGGATGGTGCCATGATAGGACGGGCAAGTATCGGGTATCCGTGGTTTTTTAAGGAAGTAAAACACTTTTTCGAAACCGGAAGACACGCTGCCCCGCCGACGATGGAGGAAAGGGTGGATGCAGCCCGGAGACACCTGAGTATGGCTATTGACTGGAAAGGGGATAAGCTGGGCGTTTTTGAAACCAGGAGGCACTATACGAACTATTTCAAAGGGATACCTCACTTCAAGGAATACCGGCAGAAAATGGTAACTTCAGACGATGCCGCGGACGTCTTTGCGGCTTTTGATGAAGTGCTGGAAAAGTTCGGAGATTATCAGTTTGTTTGATCGTACGGCGAACAACAGTTTGTGTACTGATTTCCGGTTCCGGATTTGAGCATTTTCGGCATGTGTCTTGTGGGGGTCTCAAACGTATCAGCCCTGCTCCATAATGAGTTTTTCGGAGATCCTTCCGGAAGCGATCCTGGAAGCGATAAGTCCGAGTACGGCAATAGTTCCGAAAACTATACCTATGTTAGCAAGGTGAATTTCTACAGGATAGGGTAGTGTAGGAGTAATGAGAAGCCACCCCAGGATCATTTGAGACCAGGTGAGGAGCAGTCCGAGTGCAATCCCGATGACACCGCCGACCAGGGTTACCATAAGCCCCTGCACGAAGAAAATATGCCGAAGCTGCCGTACGGTAGCGCCCATACTGAACAGGGTATTTAAGTTTTTGCGTTTGTCCAGGATCATCATGATAATAGCCCCGACTACGTTGAACAGGGCGATGACAAGCACCAGGGTAAATATGAGATACGTAGCCATATTTTCCGTATTGAGCATGCGGTACAGGGCATCATTCTGTTCTACCCGGTCTTTGATCTGTATTCCATTCGGGAACACTTCGGCAATGTGTTCTTTAGCCTTTGCCACATCGGCTCCCGTAACGAGCTTTACATTAATACCGGTGAGTTCTTCGGGAGTTTTGTGAAGTATCCGCTGAACGGTAGCCAGGTCTGCAAATACATATTTTTGTCCAGGTCTTCCGTCACTGCATATACCCCCGAAACCGTCACCGCCACTTCATTATAAGGTGTAGAACCGGAGGTAATGCTCCCTTTCCCCGGTTTCGGGACGAGGATGCGCAACGGATTCATATAATCGTTCAGTGCCAGGCCGAGCAGACTTGCCGTACCGATTCCTGTGACGACTTCATTCAGTTCCCTGTCGAACCAATTACCATAGTACAGGATGCTGTCGGTTTGTACGACGTGTGTATATGTCGTATCGACTCCCTTAATGAGGGCCACGTGATTTTTATGCTGATGGGTGAGCAGTACCTGTTCTTCCATTTCCCGGGAAAAATAAGCGATCTCCGGAATGTTACGGAGCTGTTCGTGCGCTTCGTGGGTAAATTCCATAAACTTCCCGCCGTCACTCATGATTTTGAGGTCCGGATCAAAAGAATTGCTGAAAGACAGCGTAAAGGTTTTAAGTCCGGAAAAGCCCGAAAGCACGATAAACAGGGCAGCAGCCCCTATAACCACCACCAGGAAGGTCACCAGGTTTATAATATTCACCGCATTCTGGCTGCTTTTGGAGACCAGGTATCGTTTGGCTATGTAGGTAGGAAAATGCACGTTCTGTCTTTGCACTGTTTTCGTAAAATACGGATTTGTCCTTAGAAAAACGCCGAAAACACATGATGCGTATTTACGACTTTTTTCTTTTGTCCAGGATATCCGGATTCTCGATAGGATTTTCGGAACCTTTCAGGGATTTTTCGATTTTATCGATGTATTCGAGCGAATCATCCACATAAAAGTCCAGTTCCGGAACCCTGCGAAGCTGATTTTTGGTACGTCTGGCCAGTTCGTGCTTTATTTGAGCTTTACTTTTCTGTACGCCTGCTATAAGCTCTGCCGCTTTGTCATTCGGAAAAATACTGAGGTAGACTTTTGCTATGGAAAGGTCTACGGTTACGGCAACTTTGGTTACGGAGATCAGCACACCGTGCAGGCCTCCGTCTGTGGCAGCGCGTTGTAAAATATCGGCCAGGTCGCGCTGAATTACCCCTGCTATCTTTTTCTGTCTGTTACTCTCCATACTGCAAAAATAGGAAATACCGGGAAGTGATAGACAATCGCAGGCATAAATCGTTACATATTCAGTAAATTACAGGGTGATCGTTATATTTGTGTAAACGCAAAGGACATGAAAAAAATAGAACATATCGGCATCGCCGTCCGTAATATGGATACCGCCAACACCTTGTACACCAAACTACTGGGGGTGGAGCCGTATAAAACGGAAACGGTGGAAAGCGAAAAGGTAAAAACGTCTTTTTCCGGGTGGGAGAGAGCAAGATCGAACTGCTCGAAGCGACAGATCCGGATAGTGCGATACATAAGTTTATCGAAAAACGGGGAGAGGGTATACACCATATTGCTTTTGATGTAGATGATATCAAAAAGGAGATCGAAAGACTACAGGCAGAAGGGTTTACAATACTGAATCCGGAACCCAAACGGGGCGCTGACGGTAAACTGGTGGCTTTCCTGCATCCCAAGGGAACTCATGGAGTATTGGTAGAACTCTGTCAGGATACGGGAGACGGGCGTTCCGCAGCGAATAGGGGAAAAAATGAAGTAATATAAAAACCGTAAAAAGTTTGCAGCAAATCAAAATATGTAGTAATATTGCATCCGCAAAATGCGGGTCCTATAGCTCAGCTGGTTAGAGCACCTGACTCATAATCAGGGGGTCCATGGTTCGAGCCCATGTGGGACCACTGGAAAACAGATATAAAGCGTTGTAAATCAGTAAGATTCGCAACGCTTTTTTTATGCGAGCTAAAATATATGCTCAAACTTCTTCGGAAACGCCCGTCAGTAAAGGGCTGCGGGACTTTACGCTATCCTGCATAAATTGTGATAAGATGATTTTGTGATGATACTTTACCAAAAGTCTTATGGTCGGTAATTGCTCAAACTGTATATTCCTAAAGAGTTGACCAAAGTTTCTCTTTGTCAATCTCCTATTTTATTATATTTATTCAACAAGACACTGTTTCTTATGGTTATTGGGCTGATTGAACTTCATATTTTTTATCTCATCTACATATCTTAATTTAGGACGAAATAAAATTCATTTGTTTTGGCTAAGTATAAAAGAACTTCATTGAATTTGGAAGATTTATCACCGAAGTCCGCTTCTAAAGTATTTACTTTTATAGATGAACTTTTCGATAATAGTTTTGATTTAAAGCAATTTGAGAAAGATATATATGGGTATGACATAGGAGAAAAGTATTTTATATATTATTATTTACGAAGATATTTATCCTATGACCCTGATAGTTATATAAATAGGTCAAATGACCCACGAATTGAACATTTTAGGGAACAGGAAGAAGTCATAAATAATATTGACAGAATTAAGTCCTTTATAGATAATGAGTTTAAAACAGTTGAAAGACGTTTTAAAAAGGCAAAAGGACATAATAAGTACATTCATCCATTGGTGATGGATCATATACTTAATCACAGAATTCCTTTGTTTTTTCCTATAAATAGTATAGAACTGAAAAAATTTATCGAAGTAGAACACACCCTAATAAATGTAAACAATTTTAAAGCTAAAATAAAGGAGATTTTAAAGGATGACATACCTTCAAAAGACTTTGAGAAATTTTTTTATAACTCTTTTTCCTTCCCTAATAATACAACGGATGTAGAATCTCTTTTTATAGAAATAGACAATAGCAGACGTCTTTATAAAAATATGTACAAAGTGTATAATTATTATAATGAAGTATTAAGGAAAGAGTATGATATACTTAATCAACGCTTTAATAGGGCTATTGAAAATAAAAAGCCTATTGTGGAAAAATTGGATGGTAAGTCTAATAATAAATTGACTTCAATAAGTACTAAGGACTTTAAGAGATTGATAATACTGGGAAGACGGATTAAACCGAAAAAGTTGAGAAGAATTGACGTAATGATAATTATGTATAATGCTTTCCCACAAATAAGGGAGTCAGCAAAAAGCTATTTAAATAAAAATCCAAATAAGACTAAAGGAAAAGCAAAAAGTAGAATAGAGATTTATTTGGAAACTAAAGGGAAAAATCTTAAAAATTAACATTAATGGAGTGGTAACCGTATGATTGTATATATAAATACTCCATAAACATCTTCATATTTACTTTGCGATAAGTTTGCGTCATAATTTTAAAAACAAAGAATTATGAACACAAATCTATTAGAGCATTACTTCGCAAAAGCGTTTTCACAGTTACGCACTGAAATTAGTAAAGACATTACAGAAACATTAAGTCAGAAAATTTCAAATTCTTTGACTTCGTCACCAAAAGAAGAAAACCTTCTAAGAGATAAAAAATCTGTGAATACTTGGGAATCTCTCTATCCAAGTTTTATCAATTTAAGAAAAAGTATAAGGACTTCCCTACTTACAATATTGGTAGGGCAAAGAGGTATAAAATAAGTGAAGTAGAAGAATTTTTTAGGCAATTGAGAATTGCGAGCGATGACAAACGAGATTCAATTATCGATGTCCCTTGAAGTTAGAGGCAGGGACCAATCGGATGATGGCTTACTAAAACAAGAAGTTATTAACAATTAAACTACATATTATGAATTATTTAGATTTTAAGAAGAGTTTGGACTTTAAACTGGAAAATATTCAGATTACACATCTGAAATTGGAAACCATATTGGATTCCAAAAACAAGCTGTATTGGAATAATTTGGCAAAGCACCCAACGAAGCCCGATCATTACCTTATTTGTGGAGATTTTGACCTTCATACAGAATATGTGTTGCTTCATTATTGTGAGGAAACAAAACAATTAACTGTGGAGATTGATGTATATAAATTTTTGTTTGGAAAACACGCGATTAAGGAAATCAATTACATTGATTTTGAAGATATAGAATATGCTCTTGCAGAGTATTTAGGAGTGGAGTTATATAGTGCAGGAATTGCAGAATTCGATGTGTGTGTTACACACTATACAAACAATCCTAATTATTTAAAATTAGTAAGAGATGAGCAAACAGAAAGTTTTATTGAAGTTGAATCAGGAGTAATTACTAATCGTGTAGAAATTGAAAGTGAGTATCCTTCACTATTTGGATATGTGCTGGAGCTATCTCTTAGAGTTAAAGGCACTGCATTGCTATATGGTAACGAGTTACTTCTGTTTCTTGCTTTACGAAAGCAAGAGATGCGTTCCTTTGAGAAAATTTTTATTTACACCTACAAAAAATTAATTGACAGAGCATTAAACAGAAATGACTTGTATAATCAGCAAATTAGTTATGTAAAACTTTATGAGATAAATATACCTAATGTCTGGTGGCATGTGCTTAAAGTGCACCCCAATTGAAAAATCACTATTCATTAAGTCCAGATCTGTATGTAAGATTAAAACAATTGGAGCAGGAATATGGCCAATCTGCGAGTAAACTTATAACAAGGATTATAAATGACACTAAGTTATCACCTTCCCACAAAAGCAAGCGGCGAAAATCATTGATGGATTTGGAGACCGCATATAATCAAAGTTTCTAAATAAAATAATCAAAAAGCAACAATACATGGGGTCTACCATTAAAAAATGGCGGAAGGTTATCCTATTGAATAATTAAAACAAAAAATTATGGCTACATTAAAATTTGTACTAAGTAAATCGCAGCATCAAAAGAAAACCAAAAGCCTAAAATCCATGCTGTTATTGCGGTACACGCATAAAAAACGGGTGACATATTTCACTACGCATAAAAATATTGAAGATCAATACTGGGATGCTAAGCGTCAACATGCCAAACGTAGTTATCCTGGCAGTGACCGTTTTAATATATGGATCAATTCGATTCGTAAAAAGGTAGAGGATATCGCTAATGGTATGATGATAGACGGTATTGACCCGACTATTCACGCTGTAAAACAGGCGTATCAACAAGAGAAAGAACAAAAACAGAAAGCAACACAATACACGTTTTTCGAATATGCAGAAAAATTTCTGGAGGACAGTAAAAGACATAAATCCCCAGGGACGATTAAAACGTACCGTACCATAATAAACAAACTAAAGGAGTACGAAAAATACGCCCGGACAAAACTCGACTGGCATAGTTTCGATATGGACTTCTACTATGATTTTTTAGAATATTATACCGGAATACAGGGATTTACAAACAATGGCTTTGGCAGGGTGATAAAAATTCTAAAGGTTGTTCTCAATGAGGCATCAGACCAGGGATATAATGTTTTTGCTCACTACAAGCACAAGAACTTTAGAACACTTAAAGAAGACGTTAATAATATCTACTTAAATGAGGGAGAACTGCAACAAATCATCGATTTGGACTTGTCCAATGATAAGAAACTTGACCAGATCCGTGATTTATTTATCGTTGGGTGTTATACAGGGCTTCGTTTCAGCGATTTTAGTCAAATCCGCAGGGAGCATGTAATGGGAAATGTGCTTGTCATAAAAACCCAAAAGACTGATGATTGGGTTCGCATACCGCTATTAGACCCCGTAAAAAATATCATAGAGAAGTATAAGGATCATAGTGCTAATTCCTTACCAAAATCGGTAACCAATCAAACGATGAACAAGTATTTAAAGAATATTGGAGAATTGGCGGAACTCGATGAGGATATTTTGAAGATTAGAAATAGGGGAAAACAGCGAATAGAAGAAGTATTTAAAAAACATGAACTCATCTCTACCCACACCGCAAGACGTTCGTTTGCCACTAATATGTATAAACGTGGAATTCCCACACGGGTTATCATGCAGATAACCGGACACCGCACCGAAAAGGCTTTTTCTTCCTATATCAAAATCTCAATGGAAGAAAATGCAGAACTGATGTTAAAATACTACAATGAGAGTAATCGGGCAAGTATATCCGCTTAAATGAGATCGTCTGTAGAACCTGTTTAAAATAAGTAGTAACCGAAAAATCAAAGATGATGGCAAAATCAAAACTGACAAAAGCGCAATTGATAAAGATAATTGACGACCGCATTCAGAATATGGGAACCAAAGGAGTGTATCACCCCAAACGACTAAAACCGAAATGGAATTCTCTGACCAACGATAAAGATAAACTTGCCTTGTTTGAAAATTATCTGTCTAAAAAGGAAATTTCTATCGGACTTAGGAAACTCATTGACGTTAATCTTTGCCATAAAACATTGGAAGCTATTGTTATTGACGATATAGAAGCATTGAAATGGCTATCGTCAGACGGATTGCTTCAAAACTGCATAGATAAGTTTATGAAATATGAAAATGGTAAAGACTACTTGATATCAAAAGGGATTAAGGTTGAAGATGATAAAAAGGGTTAACAGCATCTATATCTGTTATCATAGCGTAATAAAATTCTTTGATTGAAAATTAAACGTTGTACTTGATTTATTTTAATTCAAATAGGGAAGACATCCATAAGAGGATAAAAATTGTTGTAACCTTCTAAAAACGACGTACAATTTTATTTAAAGGATCAATTTGAGAACATCATTCCCTCAAAACGACTAAATATTAAAACATATTTTTATTCAAAGGAGTTTCTTCCAAACCAATAAAAAGGAAAAAACGAAAACGAAGTTTTCACTATATATTTTTTCGTTCTTTTTTTCTAAAAAAGGACATATTGATTAACTCTCTTGATTATTGTTTAAGTTAATATTTATATCATTATTTAGTTATAAGTGCCATTATTGAGATAATGAAATGTCAAAAAATATATAGTGAAGTTTAAAAACCGAGATTTTGAAATACAAAAATCAAGAAAATGAAATACAAAAAAGTTGATTTTTTAAATTTGTATGTCATCAACTAAAAATTGAAAAGTGGAACAAAAAAACAATAAAGAATTATTTATCAATGATTTGAAGCAAAACGGAAATACTGGGTTAACCGAAAGTATGGAAAATGGGAAGAAACCAATAAAGGAAAAATGTTCATCCTACATATACCTTATGAAATATTACAGTTAGACTTAAATTTTAACGATAAACTCTTCCTCGGATTGGTGCACACATCTAATCTAAAAGATACGATGTTAAAAATGACTAATAAAAGGATTAGTAACTTTTTGAATATAAATGAGAATACAGTATCGAAATGTTTATCGAAATTATTTAAACTACACCTTATTAATAAAAAAGATGAAGGATATATTTTGAATGAAAATTTACACCACAAAATAAAAAATTATACCCAAAAAACCATAGTTCTACCGCATGAAGTATTTGGTAGTGATTTACCAGCAGGAGCAAAGATACTATGGGGAGAATACAACACTCAAAGAGAAAATGGGTATTTTGCTTCACGTCAATATACATCACAACAAATAAAGGCAAGTGCAAGTAGTATTAGTAATTGGACTATGTTATTAGAGGACAATGGTTTTCTTGAATATAGAAAAGTTTACTCAGGATATAAATACAAACAAAGACTTATTAAAACGACATATTATAACAGATAGAACACTATTGTACAAAACCATTTTTTTAAATGGGCCTTTGAAGCACTCTTTTTAAATAACTTCAAAATATCAGTTTTACCATTGTTAGATCGCCTTTTTAAAGTAGGAATGATTGAATAATATGAATAGAAGTAGTACTTTCGTAAAAATGAGAAAATAGAATTTTATAAGAATAGACCAAAAAACATACAACATATAATAACACTGCATTTCGCAAACTGATTTCTGTCCTTGAAAAGTCGAAATTTCTAAGTACAACAGGAAAGAGTTTAGCAAAATGCTCAAGCATGGGCTTGGGCGTTGCTTTACTTTGTTGTACAGGGTTTCGACTCCCTCAAGGACAGGTAAGGACTGACGTTCCAAGCCTGTTTTTTTTTGCTTTTATGGGTTCCCGCAAAGAATGTCTAAGAATGAGTTATAAAATTGAAATAAATAACAAACTACATAATTATGAAAACAAAAATACTATGTCTGTTACTACTATCATTGATTTTGCTTACTTCTTGCAATTTCTTTGGAAATCACTTACATGATGGAGAGTACTCTACAAATGCTCTTTTGGTTGGTGATGTCCATTGGAAAGTAAATGGAAATGAAATTATCGTTGGTAGCTCCTTGTTAGGGGATACGAAAATAAAGTGTAAACAATATTCCGACCGTATTGAGTATACTGATACAAAAGGAGTTAGTAAAATTGCTTACGTGATGGAAAACGGCGATTTAAAACTAAACGATTTGGTGATTCTGAAAAAAGAACAATCTTCAAACTCAAATAACCCTTCAACGGAAGAAGAAACAATATCAACTTCAAAAAATCAAACGCAGAACTTTAATTTAAGTACGGATGCCTATTCTCAGGAGTCAGCTATCGTAAAAGATATTATCGTTGAAGAGAGTGATGTATATATTGTTGTAGATGTAATTCAGATTAAATTCTTAGATACTGATGATGGAAGTGTAGATTACGAGGTTATCAATCAAAATCCAAAATTGAGAACTTATAGAGCGAGTTCTAATCTCATTGTCAGAGATAGTCAATGCAATAAATCAACGACTTCAAAATACCTTATTGATAATAAAAATAAAATAATTGAAAGCAAAGACCGGTCCATTTCTCCCTTGGCTTTAGTTTAATCTCAACAAATAAAAATGGAGAGTTAACCGAAATAAATTTAGGGTGTTGGAATTAATTTCAATGTTCAAAGGAAACATCAATAAACAAAGATAGAACAATTTAAAAAGGGTATTGATGTGATTGTCCCGAAGCAAATTAAAGAGAGTTCTACGATAGTAAAAAAAATGAAGATTGATTATATGTCCTCAAGAGAACAAAAAGTGATTTATCCTGTAATTATTTCATATATAATAATTTAAACTAAAAATGAGAACAGAAATTAAAATAAATGAGAAAGTTGTTTTGACTTTAAGAAAGCATTGGTTCAGTTTAGTCGCACCATTTTTTTGGGCGACTATTTTTTTACTTGTTGCGCTATTTAATTTATACATACAATCGAGGTATAGTACTTTTTTCTCTGATTTGTAGTGGATTAACAATACTTTGGTTGATTTATAGAATAATTGACCAAAGAAATAATATTTGGGTCATAACCAATTTAAGGGTTATCGATGAATATGGTGTGTTTTCTGTTAATTCAAAGGAAAGTCCCTTGGATAAAATAAACAATGTAACGTATCGTCAACCCTTAATAGGACGAATTTTCAATTTTGGGAATGTCCAAATTCAAACGGCAGCGGAAATGGGCTCAACAAAACATTTTATGGTTGAAAAACCGAAGCTACTAAAAGATACAATTACAAAATGTCAGGACGAATATAGACAATCACAAATACAAGAACAGGCTCAAAAATTGGCAAGTGCTGTCGGAGGGTATGGAGATAAAAAAACAGATATTTCAGAGGAATTAACAAAACTTCACGACCTCAAAGTAAAAGGCATAATAACTGAAGATGAGTTTAACCAAAGAAAAGCAATGATCTTAAACAGTTAAACATTGGTAATCTGAGAGGGATTTGTAACAAAGAGTAATGTGCAGAATGTTTACTTTCAGTGTCTTTTTGTTATAGAGGAAGGCACTCAAAGAAACTTCTGCTACCATGCAGTAGCGTACTAAAGAAATACAACATAACCTCTGCTCGAACGAGTTTTGAGAAGAAGTTATAAAGTCCTGATTTTCAAATCAAAATGCAACAGGTGTAGTTTAGGACAAAAATGAGGAAAGTTATCGAAAACTTTCCGTTATGAAGTCAAAATACCAAGACCATAAATTAATCTCAGATTATAGAGATTATAGAGAGTATCTCAAATTAAAACGACAACATTACACTAATGCCCAATTGCAGAAAGACTTATTATTCAAAACAGGATTTCGGTAATTTAATTAGTGCATATACCTTTAAAGTAATCTTGAATATAGATTGCAAGAACAAGAAGGGGATTATTACTTTAATGGTATATTATATATCACTGAAGCGGTGGAAACTCATTATCCAAAGAGGAAATCAGGGAAATTCACCTGTTCACTCAGGATTTGGTAAAGCAACATAATGGAATAGATTATTTACAGGCGTTTTATTCGATTGAGCAGGATTGTGAGCTGTTTTTTATAGATCAGCTAAGTAAAAGTATGATTAAGAGCCATCGGTATTGTAGAGAGGATAATTATTGTACGTTAATGTTGGCCTCTGAATTATAAGTTGAAGAAGACAAGAGTTCGTCCGGGACTACCTGAAAAAGTCTTTAGACCTGATAGATAGCGGGGTTTAAAACTTAATAATATGGAGGGCTCAAATATATGCTTAAACTTTCGTCTGTAATTTACTGCGATTATGGAAACCCGTAAATTTATATCAACGGGAAATTATACTTTCGCTATAACCACCCTCGTCCTAAAAGGAGAGGGTTTTTGTTGTTGGACTACAACACTGATTAGCCTATGAAATTAAAAAGAAATTAATTTGGAGAGTAAGAATGTTTTTCAAGGACATTTTTGAAGAACTTTTGGAAGACCACAAGTTCAACTTGTATTTGATAGAGAAGGGGACATTATAAGTAGAAAAACGTCCGTTCCTTTTGTACCACCTGCGGGTTCTGTAATAGAAATTGACGAAACCCAGAATTTATTTGAGGTAGATAGGGTATATATAGTAATGCCTTTGGGGTTATTCACCTTTATGGCCGTAAAGATTCCTTATACGCTTCAAATTCGTCGAGGAATTCCTTAGA
>JACADM010000127.1_pt1 | contig 55249 bp, 66 predicted proteins | sample 7512371 | NCBI WGS metagenome assembly JACADM01 (sample SAMN14389041, study PRJNA612141) | algae metagenome | isolation source: non-axenic algae culture | place: India: Navi Mumbai | collected 2017-01
CCCCGCGCGGGATCCGCGAACATCTGGGCCTCAACAAGCCCATTTACGAGCGGACCGCCGCCTATGGCCATTTCGGGCGCGAGCCGGAAGCCGATGGCGGGTTCTCGTGGAAAAGACCGACCTGGCCGACGCGATCCGGGCCGAGCTGACCTGATCCTTGCCCGGCCGACCCATTGATTGTAAAGCGCGGCGCAACACGCCGCGCTTCTTGTTTTTGATTGTGAACCCATGACGTCAAATCCATCCCGCAGGACCCCAAAGGGCCGCGTGCCTTTTTCGGACGCCGTTCGGGCAAGAAGCTCCACAAGGGCCAGCAGGCGTTGTTCGAGACCCTGCTTCCCGAACTGACGGTCGATATTTCCGCCCTGTGGATCCCGGCGCGTTGTTCCCCCAGGCAAAACGCATCCACCTCGAAGTCGGCTATGGCGGTGGCGAACATCTCGCGCGTATGGCGCGCGAAAACCCGCAAGATGGTTTCATCGGCTGCGAGGTCTTTACCGGCGGCATCGGCAAGTTGCTGGAAACCATCGATGTCGAGGGCACCACAAATATCGCGCTTTTCCCCGACGACGTCATCAAGTTGCTCGCCGTTATGCCTGACGCCTCGTTGATTGTCTTTACGTTCTCTATCCCGACCCGTGGCCCAAGCCGCGCCATCACAAGCGGCGCCTGATCCGGTTCGAAATTCTCGCCGAGTTCGCCCGCGTCCTCAAACCCGGCGGCACATTCCGGTTCGCGACCGACATCGAGGACTATGCCAACTGGACGCTGGCCCATATTTTAAGAGCCGACAGTTTTGACTGGGCCATCGCAGAACCCGGCGCCTGGCACGCACCTATCCCGGCTGGCAGGCAACAAGGTACGAGCAGAAGGCTCGCCGGCAGGGGCGCATGAAGAGCTTTTATTTCGAGTTCTTGCGTTCGTGACGATGCGGCGCTATATGAAGCCTAACAATCTCGGAAATGAGAGAGTGGGTGCCGACCGGCCCGCTCTTTTTTATTACCTCGATCAGGGTAAGCATGACGGCCAATACAAAACGCTACATCCGCGAATCCGCCCTTGAGGCGCGTGTCGCCGCTATCGTCGAGCCGGTGGCCCAATCGCTGGGCTACGATCTGGTTCGCGTGCGCATCAGCAATGACAATGGCTGCACGCTGCAGATCATGTGTGAAGACGAAAACGGGCATTTCGCCATTACCGATTGCGAAAAGCTCCACCACGACCTCAATCCCGGTTCTCGATCTCGAAGACCCCATCGACCGCGAATATCACCTCGAGATTTCCTCCCCCGGCGTCGACCGTCCGCTGGTCCGGGCCCGCGATTTCCAGGCCTGGGTCGGACACGAAGCCAAGGTCGAACTCGCCGAAATGATCGAGGGGCCGCAAGCGCTTCCGGGGCGATATCGTCGGCGCCGACGATGATAATTTCTCGATTCGCCTGCCCGACGCTCCGGCAGGCACCGATCCGGTCCATGTGCTGCCGCTGGCGCTTCTGGCCGAAGCAAAGCTGTTGATGACCGACAAGCTGCTCGACGAAGCACGCCAGCGCCAGGCCGAAAATCCCGATTACGACGAAGCCGATGAGGACGTCGAAACCATCATTGACGAAACCGACGGCGGCGACGCCGACGAGCGAACCCAGGAGAATTGATCCAATGGCCGTTTCAGCGAACAGGTTGGAGCTTTTGCAGATCGCCGATGCCGTGGCGCGCGAAAAGTCCATCGACCGCATGATCGTTATCGAGGCTATGGAAGAGGCCATTCAGCGCGCCGCCAAGGCCCGCTACGGTGCCGAAACCGAGGTCAAGCCGAGATCAATCCCCGCACTGGCGAGCTGCGCCTGTGGCGCCTGCTCGAAATTGTCGAGCGTGTCGAAGAATATGGCCGGCAGATTTCGCTCAAGGAAGCGCTTGCCAAGAACGACGCCGCCAAGCTCGGCGATTACGTGACAGAGCCGCTCCCCCGATCGAATTCGGCCGTATCGCTGCCCAGTCGGCCAAGCAGGTCATCGTCCAGAAGGTGCGCGACGCCGAACGCGACCGCATGTACGAAGAATATGCAGACCGTGTTGGCGAAAATCGTCAACGGCAGCGTCAAGCGCGTGGAATACGGCAATGTGATCGTCGATCTGGGCCGGGGTGAAGCCATCATTCGTCGCGACGAATTGATCCCGCGTGAGCAGTTCCGTTATGGCGATCGCGTGCGCGCCTATATCTACGACGTGCGCCGCGAGCAACGCGGACCGCAGATTTTCCTCTCGCGCACCCATCCCCAGTTCATGGCCAAGCTTTTTGCCCAGGAAGTGCCGGAAATCTACGACGGCATCATCACCATCCGCTCGATTGCCCGCGATCCGGGCTCGCGCGCCAAGATCGCCGTGACCTCTTCGGATTCCTCGATCGACCCGGTCGGGGCCTGTGTGGGCATGCGCGGATCCCGCGTTCAGGCGGTTGTTGGAGAATTGCAGGGCGAAAAGATTGATATTATCCCCTGGACGAACAATATAGCAGACTTGGTCGTATCCGCGCTCCAGCCCGCCGACGTCGCCAAGGTGGTGCTCGACGAACAGGCAGAGCGCATCGAAGTCGTGGTTCCCGACGAGCAGCTTTCGCTCGCTATCGGTCGTCGCGGCCAGAACGTGCGACTGGCCAGCCAGTTGATTGGCTGGGACATCGACATCCTGACCGAGCAGGAAGAATCCGAACGCCGCCAGAAGGAATTCACCGAGCGGACGGCGCTCTTTATGAACGCGCTCGACGTGGACGAAATGGTCGCCCAGTTGCTCGCCTCGGAAGGCTTCTCCTCGATAGAGGAAACTGGCCTATGTCGATCTGGCGGAAATCGCCTCGATCGGCGGGTTCGATGAAGAAACGGCCGGAGAGATCCAGAACCGTGCCACCGAGTTCCTCGATGCACAGGAACGTGAACTCGACGAAGAGCGTCAAAAGCTCGGTGTCGAGGATGCGCTTTACGACATTCCGGGCCTTTCGGCAGCAATGCTGGTTGCCCTGGGCAAGGAAAGAAATCAAGACCGTCGAGGACTTCGCCGGTTGCATCGCCGATGATCTGATCGGCTGGACCGAGCGCAAGGACGGTGAAACCAAGCGCTTCGAGGGGACGCTTTCGGCCTTCCCGCTGTCGCGTGAAGAGGCCGAGGACATGATCATGACCGCGCGTCTCAAGGCCGGCTGGATCACCGAAGACGACCTGCCTCAGGCAGAAGTCGTTGAGGGTGAAGGCGAAGTTCCCGCCGAGGGCGAGGTCGCAGAATAACGAAACGCCCCCATCGGGGAGTTTGTCAGAACAAGGGTAAAAGGGCGCCGCAATTGGGCCGCGAAAAAGATGTAGACAGGATGTGCGCTCTTACGCGGGCCGAAAAACCCGCTTCCGCGCTCATCCGCTTCGCGGTTTCCCCCGACGGGGTATTGGCGCCCGATGTTGATGCCAAGGCTCCCGGCCGCGGTGTCTGGATCACCCTTTCTGCCGACGCAGTGAACGAGGCGGTGCGCAAAAAGGTGTTTGCGCGAAGCCTCAAGGAAAACGTAACGGTGCCGCCCGACCTTGCAGAACAGGTGCGGACCCGGTTAGAACAGCGCCTGATGGGCACCCTGGGGCTGGCGCGCAAGGCGGGCGCGCTGGTAACCGGCGCCGCCAAGGTCGCTTCGGTTCTCCAGTCGGGGCGGGTGGGCGCGCTGATTACAGCCAGCGATGCCGCTCCCGACGGCCGCCGCAAGATGCTGCAATGGGCCCGGCGCGGCGAAGTCGCCGACAGGCTGGCTCATATCGAATCTCTCTCGTCGACCCAATTGGGTTTGGCATTGGGGCTCGAAAATGTGATACACGCTGCGCTGACTCCCGGCGCGGCAGCAAATTCGGTGATTGAACGGGCAAATCGGCTTGCCCTTTTCAACGCCACAGACAGAGAAGAAGACGGCACCATATGACCGATAAGGACAAGACCAGCGACAATTCGGGCTCGGGGAAAAAGACCCTGACCCTCAAGGGCGCGCCAAATCTTGGCGCACGGCCCGGCATGTCGCGGTCCTCACGCACCGTCGTTGTTGAAAAGCGCACCCGCCGCGTGGGTGGGCCCGGTACGGGCGCGCCTCAACAGTCGGGCGGCAATGCATCAGGGGGCGGGCGGCCTCAGCCTTCCCGCCCGGGTGGGCGCCCGCAATCGGCCAGCCCACGTCAGAACGTCAATTCGGCCAGTCTCACCCAAAATGAGAACCAGGCCCGCGAACGCGCTCTGCGCGAAGCCGCGGCTCGTGCCGAAGAAGATCGCATCAAGGCCGAAGAAGAAGCACAGCGCCACGCCGAGATCGACGCCCGCCGCAAGGCCGAGCGCGAAGAGGCCGAGCGCCGCGCTGCCGCGGTCGAAGCCGAAAAGGCCCGGGAAGCGGCCAATGAGGAGTTGGACGGGATCGTTCCGGTAAAGGCCGGTCAGGCCCGGCCAAAGCCCGTTGCCAAGCCCAGCCCGCGCGCTGCTCAGCCCGATATGCCGCCTCCGCCGCCTCCGGGCGAAGGCGAGGATGACCGCGTGCGCCGCCGTGCGGCGCCCCGGTCCAAAGGCCCTTGTCGACAAGGACGAACTCGAACGCGCCAAGCGCAATGCCGCACCGCGGCCGAGCGCCACGCCGGCGCGCCGCGATTCCAATTCGCGTGGGCGCCTCAACGTCAATTCGGCACTCGACGACAGTGATCGTCGTGGACCTTCGCTCGCCGCCATGCGCCGGCGCCAGAACAAGAAGATGGGCCGCAACACCAAGGTGGCCCAGCCCAGCTGGCCCGCGAGGTCACGATCCCCGAGGCGATCACGGTGGCCGAACTGGCCAACCGTATGGCCGAGCGCGCTGTCGACGTCATCAAACTGCTGATGGCCCAGGGCCAGATGCTCAAGATCAACGACGTCATTGATGCCGATACCGCCGAACTGATTGCCACCGAAATGGGACACACCGTCAAGCGCGTCGCCGAAAGCGACGTCGAAGGCGGCCTGTTCGATGATATCGACAATGACGACGCAGGTGATCTGGTCAACCGTCCGCCGGTTGTGACCATCATGGGCCACGTCGACCACGGCAAGACCTCGCTGCTCGATGCGATCCGCGAGGCCAACGTTGTCTCGACCGAAGCCGGTGGTATCACCCAGCATATTGGTGCCTATCAGGTCGAAAAGAACGGCCAGAAGATCACCTTCCTCGATACTCCGGGCCACGAAGCGTTCACCGCCATGCGGGCCCGTGGCGCACAGGCCACCGACATTGCTATTCTTGTGGTGGCAGCCGACGATGGCGTGATGCCCCAGACCATCGAATCCATCAAGCACGCCAAGGCGGCGGGCGTTCCGATCATTGTCGCGATCAACAAGATCGACAAGCAGGGCGCCGATTCCACCCGCGTGCGCACCGAACTGCTTCAGCATGAAGTGTTTGTTGAATCGATGGGCGGTGAAGTGCTGGACGTGGAAGTCTCCGCGCTCAAGAAGACCAATCTCGATGGTCTGCTCGAAGCTGTGCTGCTGCAGTCCGAAGTGCTCGAACTCAAATCGCCCCAAAGCGGTTCGGCTCAGGGTCTGGTCATCGAATCCAAGCTCGACAAGGGCCGTGGCGCTGTTGCGACCGTTCTGGTGCAGCGCGGCACGCTCAGCGTCGGCGACATTGTCGTGGCCGGCAACGAATGGGCCAAGGTCCGTGCGCTGATCGACGACAAGGGCGAGCAGGTCAAAACTGCAGGTCCCTCGACGCCGGTCGAAGTGCTTGGTTTCTCGGGCGTTCCCGACGCCGGCGACCGGTTTGCCGTTGTCGAAAGCGAAGCCCGGGCCCGCGAGATCACTGAATACCGCCAGCGAGTCATTCGCGAAAAGACCGCCGGTGGTGGAGCGACCTCGCTCGAGCAGATGATGAACCAGCTCAAAGCTTCGGGCATCGCCAAGTTCCCGCTGCTCATCAAGGGCGACGTTCAGGGTTCGGTCGAAGCGATCGTGACCGCGCTCAACAAGCTCTCGACCGACGAAGTGTCGGCCCAGATCCTCTATTCGGGTGTGGGTGGGATCACCGAATCCGACGTGACGCTCGCCACGGCCTCTGGTGCGGTCATCATCGGGTTTCAACGTGCGTGCCAACAAGCAGGCCGCCGATCTGGCGCAGCGCGAAGGCATCGAAGTCCGCTACTACAACATCATCTACGACCTGATCGATGACGTGAAGGGCGTGATGAGCGGGATGCTGGCCCCTGAAGTGCGTGAGACCTTCCTGGGCAATGCCGAAATCCTCGAGGTGTTCAACATCTCCAAGGTCGGCAAGGTCGCAGGCTGCCGGGTTACCGATGGCATGGTCGAGCGTGGCGCGGGCGTGCGTCTGATTCGCGACAACGTGGTTATCCACGAAGGCAAGCTCTCGACGCTCAAGCGTTTCAAGGACGAGGTCAAGGAAGTCCAGTCCGGCCAGGAATGCGGCATGGCGTTCGAGAAGTACGAAGACATGCGCCCCGGCGATGTCATCGAATGCTATCGCGTCGAAAAGGTTCAGCGGACGCTGTAATCTCGCTAAACCACTGATTTTAAAAGGCGCTGCTCATCGGGCGGCGCCTTTTTCGTGGGCGCGTACGGCGGCGAGATAGCTCCGTGAGACGGGAAGCGTTTGCCCTGTCACAAGCTGTACGACCACGCGACTGTCCACACGTTTTATGGCCGAAATGGCGTCCCTGGCCACCCAATGGCTGCGGTGAACCTGTAGGCCCTCGACACCGTCCGTTTCGGCGATTGCGTCAGAAAGACGCATTAAAATCAATGACTTGCCTTTGTCTGTATGGACTTCCACGTAATGGTCGGCCATCGACATATGGCTGAGCGGCCCCCGCAGCTCCTTTGGCAGCCGGTCCAGAATTTTGGGCGTTTTCACCGTTTCCGGCGTCGTCTGATCCCTGCGCCTTTCGAGTTGAGGTTCAACCACCCCTTCTATAACACCCATCAGCGCCAGGCTGATAAAGAGGCAATAGATATAGAGTTCGAAAAGGCTTAGCCCGGTATCGCTGAGGTCGGGAAAGAACAGCCAGCTGATAAGAGCGACGGCGGCGGTGACGGGAAATGAGGCCCCGATGCCCAGCACCGCGATGCGCGCGACAAGCGGGCCGCCACGGGGTAGGATCAGCGCCTGGGTAAGCGTGGCCCCGATGGTGCCCGCCCCGTAGCTGCCCACAACGATCAGCAGCCAATAAGCGATGCGCGGCGCCGGCGCCAGATGCGCAAAGGTCGAAAAAGGCCCGGTAATCCCGGCGATCACCCCCACTCCCACCATGATTCCCCACGCCAGCGGGCTGGAAAAAACACCGTGCAATTGGCGAAGCGTGAAATGAATGGGGCTGTCGTTCACGAAGGCAATTTCCTGGTTCACGTATCCGGACTTGCGGCGGTGACGCCCATTGGACACTCGGTGCACATCCGCCTCACGCCCAAACTACATGCCGGAGCCGTCCAATGGATGCAACAGCCCTCACCCATGCCCCACTCCCCATTCAGCTTCACGTCGCCTGCGCGGTGCTCGCGCTGGTCATCGGGACCGCGATGCTGTTCTGGCGCAAGGGCACGCCCCTGCACAAGGCGCTGGGCCGGATCTGGATCGGCTTGATGCTCGGTGTCTCGCTCTCGTCATTCCTGATTTCGGAAATCCGTCTGCTCGGACCCTATAGCCCGATCCACATTCTTTCGCTGTTCACGCTCTTTGGATTGTGGGGCGGCTGGCAGGCCATTCGGGCCGGCGATGTCAAGACGCACCGCACAACGATGATCTCGGTCTATGGCGGCGGGTTGATCGGCGCGGGTCTGTTTACGTTCCTGCCTGGCCGCATCATGCATCAGGTGGTGTTTGCCGATGGCGGCGCGACGGCGTTGCTTGCTGCGCTGGTCATCGCGGCCATTCTGGTGGCGCTTTATTATCAGAGACGGCGCGCCGCCCTATGAAATATCGCCGGCAAAGAGTTTTGCATGCGCCTGCATCAGGCGAACGATACGGTCGGCGAGCGTCCTGACCGGCGGGCTGTGGCGCTCCTCGTGATGGAGGACCAGCCATTGGTGCGCGGCAAGGTCGGCAATGGGACCCCTGATGCGCGACAGGCGCGGATCGGCATCGCCGATAAAGCACGGCAGGACGGTGAGCCCGTGCCCGCCGCAACCAGTTCGCGCACCGAATGGGCGTCGTTGCCGCTGACCACAATGCGGTCGCCATGATGGGCCTGCAGCCAGCGCGCCGAGGCCGTTGCGGCGGCCGGGCCGGTGACGCCGACGAACAATCCATCGCGCACTCCAGCCACCAGACGCGGCGCGCAATAGAGCGCATAGGCGACCGGGGTCATCTTGCGGCCCGCCAGATTGGGTTCGGTCGGCGCTGAACTGCGGATGCCGATATCGGCGGCGCGGCGCCCGATGTCGACCTTGTCATAGGCGGTGACGAATTCCACCCGGAACCCGTCATCGGGTGACCAGAGCTCCTCGATATGCCGGGACAGAAAATCGGTGGTCCAGCCGCCGGCCGACACCCGCACCACCCGCGCCCCGATGGCCCCGTCCCGCCAATGGGTGACGGCGCGCATCGCGGCTTCGACGTCCTCGGCGCGCTTGAGCAGCGCTTCGCCGGCACCGGTGAGGGTGAACCCGGTCTGGGCGCGTATGAAAAGCGTTTCGCCAATTTGGCGTTCGAGCGCCGTGACGCGCCGCCCCAGCGTGGCCGCGCTCAGCCCCGTCGTGGCACGCGCCGCCGACAGCCCGCCGAGCCGCGCCACGTCGAGAAACAGCCGAAGATCATCCCAGGACACATCCATGTTTCAATTATGAAACGAGATGGGGGGATGGGCAATGGTGGCATTTCTCATTATCGCCGGCCCGGACGTGAGCAAGGATTCAGCGGTCTTGCCGAACCACTGCAGGGTGCGGCGGCGCGCATGTGCCCCGGGTCGGGCCCGGGGAAGCGAGGAGAGGGAGGTGATTGGGCCTCAGGCGCTGCCGGCTACTGGGTCCCGGGTCTTCGCCCGGGATGACGGTGGTGCGTGGGTCGAGGTTGAGAATAACGGTGTTGCGCGGTCCACTCACCATCGCTGTCGGAGTCTTCGCCCGGGGTGACCGGGGAGAGTGGCGCAGGGTGAGGCGGGATGTGCTACCGCTCGAGGCCCCCTCACCAGCCTGCCGGCCACCCTCTCCCCCCGAGGGAGAGGATTCATCTTGCCGAAACGACAGATATCAACACTTGCGGCCCGGACGTCCAGCCGCGCTCTCTCACCTGGGAAGGGCGCGTTTCATCTATGCATTGCCGATGATGATGCCGGCGGCAAAGACCAGGGAGCCGCCCAGGACCACCTGCAGTACGGCGCGCCAGAGGGGGGTGTCCATGAACCGCTTCTGGATCCAGGCGATGGTCCAAAGCTCGACGACCACGACCGCCATGGCGATTGTGGTGGCGGTCCAGAAATGGGGGATCAGGTAGGGCAGGGCGTGGCCCAGCCCGCCCACGGCGGTCATGATGCCCGAGGCAAAGCCGCGTTTGATCGGTGAGCCGCGTCCGGTCAGGCGCCCATCGTCGCTGGCCGCTTCGGTAAAGCCCATCGAAATGCCCGCCCCCACCGATGCGGCGAGACCGATCAGGAATGTCGACCAGGTGTCGCCCGTCGCAAAGGCGGCGGCAAAGATCGGCGCGAGGGTGGAAACCGAGCCGTCCATCAGCCCGGCAAGTCCGGGCTGGATGTAGGTCAGAACGAAATTGCGATGCGCGGTGGTTTTTTCGCTGTCGCGGCTTTCGGTGTCGAGATGGGCGTCCTCAAGGCTCTCGCCTTGTGCTCGTGCCCGCGCTCGGCACGCTCGAGATCACCCAGCAATTTGCGGGTGTCGGCATCCCTGGTCTGCTTGATGGCTTCGGCATAAAACCGCGCCGCATCCTGCTCCATTTCGCGGGCCTGGTTGCGCACCGTGTCCAGATCGAGCTCGGCCATCAGCCACACGGGCTTGCGGGTATAAAAGCCACGCACATGCTCGCGCCGGATCGGCACGATGGAGGGGCCGAACCGCGCCGCGTAACGGTCGATCAACAGGCGCCGGTGATTGTCTTCCTCGGCGGCCATGCCATCGAAAATTGCGGCGCTGGCCGGATAATCCTCACGCAACCGTTCGGCATAGGCAGCGTAAATGCGCCCGTCTTCTTCTTCGGACGAGATGGCGAGGGCCAGGATTTCCCTTTCGGACAGGGACGAAAAATCGCGGCGGGCGGGGCGGAAGGCTGTCAGCATGGAAGGACACTCGATCACATAGTTTAGAACTATTCTAAACTACTCGGCGCGTCTGGCAACCACCTTTTGCGTCCTGGTTTCGCAAGCGCTCATCTGGCCGACCAGCCAGGAGCGGAATTTGCGCGTGCGGGCAGGCAACTCCCGGCCCCTGGCGGTCGCAAACCAGTAGCCGAATTTTGAGTGCGTGATCGTGGGGAACGGGGCGACGACCTGCCCGCGCTCCAGCCCGTATTCGGCCATGATGCCAAGCGCCAGCAAGACGCCCTGCCCGGCAATGGCCGCATCGAACGCCAGGGCGGGATCGGAGATCGCCGGCCCTGAAAGCTTCAGATCGGGTTGGCCGGCGGCGGCCAGCCAGTCGGGCCAGGAGAGCATGGACGCCTGATCCATGATGACGGGAACATGGGCCAGATCGGCTGGCGTCTTGAGCCGCTCGGCCAGCGCGGGCGCGCAGATGGGAAACACCGCATGGGTGCCGATGGGTTCGGCGCTAACACCCGGCCAGTCACCGGCGCCGAACCGGATGGCGCAATCGACGTCCGGCCGGCCAAGATCGACAAGCGCGCCGGTGGTCAAAAGCTTCAGTTCGATTTCGGGATGGACGGCGCCCAGATCGGCCAGCCGCCAGATCAGCCAGCGCGAGGCAAAGACATTGCCGACGGTGACCGTCAAAAGGTTGCGGTTTTGCGAGGGCGTCATCAGGCTCGCCTGCGCGCGGGCCAGCGCGGCAAAGCCGGTGTCGAGATCGCCCAGAACACCCAAGAGCGCACGGGTGGGCACCAGCCCTTTCGGCGTGCGCTCGAACAGGGCCAGCCCACACCGCTCCTCGGCCCGGCGGATGTGCTGGCTGACAGCGCCCGGCGTCACCCCGAGCGCCTCGGCAGCCGGACCGAGCGCGCCATGCCGCGCCACAAGGGCGAGGGCATGGAGGGCATTGAACGGGATGGCAGGGGCATCGCTCATATAGTTTTTCTAAACCCAGGACCAGAAGATGTCCATGGGAGTGCGGCGTTTGATAGGCGATACTGTAGTCCTGATCCGCAAAGGCCACGACAAATGCTAAAATCTCTCATTGCGTTTCTGACCGAAGCCGAGACCCCATCCGGGACGCTGCAACGCGACGCGGAAACCCTGGACACCCTCGATTTGCACACACTGGCCGACCTGCCCGCCTATCACCCACGGCATGAGGAGTCCTGCCGCGCCCCCGAGACGGAGTCCGCGACGCGGTCCCGTTGCCCAACGGGTCATTGACAGATCCGGGCCGTGCAGCTTTGACCGTGACAGCCCAGATCGAAATGGAAATGGTCTTCGTGCTCGGAATTGGCCTCGGGGCCCAGAACGGTGGTGAACCGCCCGCACGCCGCTGAATGGGCAAAGCTCAGGAATTTGGCTTCCGGCTGCGCGGGCAGGGCGCGCCAGTCCTCAAGCACCGAGATGGTGCTGCCATCGGCAAGATTGACGGCGGCAATGTCGATGGCGTTGCCCAGCCCATGCTCGGAGACGAACCCGGTGTCCGCGCCATTGCGCAGACGGCACGTATAGCCCGGCCCGGTGGCAAGGCTTTCGATTTCGGTGTCGAGCACCGCGCCGGCATAGGCATCGACCTCGCCGGCCCAATCGGCGAGCGCCGTGGCCATCGTGCAATTGGTGACCGGGCTGCCCGAAAGCGGGATTTTCCGGCCATTCACGAGAACGGCCGAGACAGCGATCGGACTTTGCAGACCGCAACTGCCTTCCGACTGAGGCGGCACCATTTCTCCGACGACCGATCCGGTGAGCAGGGCCGGACAGGCGGCCTGATAGACGCGGCCAGGTTCGCCCGTCTCTGGTTCGGGTTCATCGTTCGGGACAGCCTCGGGCTCGTCTTCTGCTTGGGGTGCGGTAAGTGGCGCTTCGGACTCGCCATTCTCGCTGCCAAGCCCTTCAGGACGCGGCTGCGGCAGCGGGGGTTCGGCTTGCGGTTCCTGGCCCGCAACCGGCATTGCGGTGAGCAGGACCAGGGCTAAAACTATGGCGAGACATCTCATTTTTGGCTCCGGGAGGCGCTTGAGGTGCATCTCCAACGCGCAAAGGCGCGACATGTTGCCAAAACTCGCGTTAACCGCGCACAAACCATCTTCCCGAAACGCCGGGTTTGCTGCTATCAGCGGCCCCATGAAAACACCGCAGAAGACCCCGCTTTCCCGCATCCGCAATTTTTCCATCGTGGCCCATATCGACCACGGGAAATCGACGCTTGCCGACCGCCTGATCCAGCTCACCGGCGGGCTCGATCTGCGCGAGATGAAAGAGCAGGTGCTCGATTCCATGGATATCGAGCGCGAGCGCGGCATCACCATCAAGGCCCAGACCGTGCGGCTCGAATATGAGCACACCGATGGCGAGCACTATGTGCTCAACCTGATCGATACGCCGGGCCATGTCGATTTCGCCTATGAGGTCAACCGCTCGCTGGCTGCCTGCGAAGGCTCGCTCCTTGTGGTCGATGCCGCCCAGGGCGTCGAGGCCCAGACACTGGCCAATGTCTATCACGCCATCGAGGTGAACCACGAGATCGTTCCGGTATTGAACAAGATCGATCTGCCCGCTGCCGAGCCCGAGCGCGTCAAGCAGCAGATCGAGGACGTGATCGGCATTGATGCCTCCGAGGCGGTGGAAATTTCGGCCAAGTCGGGCCTGGGCATCGAAAAGGTGCTCGCCGCGATCGTCGAGCGCCTGCCCGCGCCCAAGGGCAACGAGGACGCGCCGCTCAAGGCGATGCTGGTCGACAGCTGGTACGATCTGTATCTCGGCGTCGTGGTGCTGATCCGGGTGATCGACGGGCGCATCAAGAAGGGCCAGAAGATCCGCATGATGCAGGCGGGCGCCGCCTATGAACTCGACAGGGTGGGCGTTTTTACCCCCAAGCTTGTCGAAGTGGGCGAGCTGGGGCCGGGCGAGATCGGGTTTTTTACCGCCTCGATCAAGGAAGTGGCCGACACCAATGTCGGCGACACCATCACCGATGACAGAAAACCCACGGCCGAACCGCTGCCGGGCTTCCGGCCGGCCCAGCCGGTGGTGTTCTGCGGACTGTTCCCGGTCGATGCCTCCGATTTCGACGATCTGCGCGCCGCCATGGGCAAGCTGCGACTCAATGATGCGAGCTTTTCCTTTGAGATGGAAACCTCGGCCGCGCTTGGCTTCGGGTTCCGCTGCGGGTTCTTGGGGCTGCTGCATCTCGAGATCATTCAGGAGCGGCTGAGCCGCGAGTTCAATCTCGATCTCATCACCACCGCGCCTTCGGTCGTCTATGAAATCCGGCTGACCGACGGCAGCGAAGTGATGCTGCACAACCCAGCCGACCTGCCCGATCCGGTCAAGATCGAGGAAATCCGCGAACCCTGGATCAAGGCGACGATCTTGACGCCCGACGACTATCTGGGCGCGATTTTGAAACTCTGCCAGGACCGGCGCGGCATCCAGACCAACCTCTCCTATGTCGGCCAGCGCGCCATGGTGGAATACGATCTGCCATTGAACGAAGTGGTGTTCGATTTCTACGACCGGCTGAAATCGATCTCCAAGGGCTATGCCAGTTTCGATTACCAGCTCGACGATTACCGCGCCGGCGATCTGGTCAAGATGTCCATCCTGGTCAATGCCGAGCCGGTCGACGCGCTCTCGATGCTGGTACACCGCTCCCAGGCCGAGCATCGCGGCCGCCAGATGTGCGAAAAACTCAAGGATTTGATCCCCCCGCACCTGTTCGTCATTCCCATCCAGGCCGCCATCGGCGGACGCATCATCGCCCGCGAGACGGTGCGCGCCATGCGCAAGGACGTGACCGCCAAATGCTATGGCGGCGACGCGACGCGCAAGCGCAAGCTGCTCGAAAAGCAAAAGGAGGGGAAAAAGAAGATGCGCCAGTTCGGTAAGGTCGAAATCCCCCAGGAAGCCTTCATCAAGGCGCTCAAGATGGACGATTGAGCAGTGCGGCGGCGGATCGTTTACACACAGCACGCTGAAACGGTCGCCGCCGAACGCGAAATTGCCAGGGATTGGATAGAACGAGCGGTTCAAGAGCCGGACTGGACGATCCCGGACCCGACAGATGGCCAGTTGACACGCGCCTTCCGCGCCATCGGCGAGCGCGACAATCGCGTCCTGCGTGTGGTATATGCACGGTCAGGAACCGAAATCCGGATCGTCTCGGTGTTTTTCGACCGGGGAGCAAGGAGGCCGCAATGAACCATCCTGTTGTAAAATACGATGCCGAAGCCAACGCGGCCTATATCCGGTTCTCGAGCGCCCGGGTGGAGGCCAGCGAAGAGGTGTCGCCGGGCGTTGTGCTGGATTACGATGCCGAGGGCCATATTGTCGGCATGGAAGTTCTCGATGCGCGCGCGCACCTGCCCGCCGATGTGCTCACCAAAGCCGCGTGAATTAAAAAATGTCGGGTGGCTTAAGCTCCAGTCGTCCTTTGGTCGGCCCGCATGACGGGTCGGCACAAACCGGAGATCGGACAGATGAAATATCTCACCATGGTGACCACCACCAACGCGGCCGAAATCGGCCAGCCTCCCGCCGAACTGATGATGGCGATCGGACAACTGGCCCAGGAGGCCGGGCCCAAGCTCATCGATAATGGCGGCATGGCCAGAATGGGGCTGGGCGCGATCAGGAAGGGCAAGCTCAAGGTGGACGGCCCCTTCACCGAGACCAAGGAAGTGGTCGCCGGCTTTGCCATCTATGAACTCGACAGCGAGGCCGAGGCCATTGCCTGGGTGCGCAAATTTCTCGAACTGCACCAGACCCACTGGCCCCAGTGGGAGGGCGAAGTGGAACTGCTCGAGATCATGTCGATGGGCTGACAGCATGGGGGCGCCGAAACGATCGGCGCCCCTGGCGGCCTATTCCAGCGCAAAGCTACCCGTCTGGACCGCGCCCGCAACCGCGTAGCGGTTGATGCTGACCCCGCTGGGCGAGGTGACCGAACTGATCAGCGTCAGCGCGCTGGGCGCCACATCGCCACCAAACAGCCGCTTGCCCTTTCCCAGCAGCACCGGGAAGGTGAGGGTGTGGATTTCATCGACCACATCGGCGGCCAATAGCGCCTGGAGAAACTGTGCCGAACCTTGCGTGAGAAGGTTTCGCCCCTCTTGCGTCTTGAGCTGGCGCACCGCCGCAACGGCATCGCCCTTGAGAACATGGCTGTTTTGCCAGTCCGTTGCATAGCCGGGGTTGCGGGTGGCAACATACTTGTTGATGGCGCCGAACTGGTCGGCCAGTTCGTCCTGTCCCTCGAGCTTTGGCCAGTGATTGGCAAAGATCTCGTAGGTCCGGCGGCCCAGCAACAGATCGTAGGGATCGGAAAAAATGGCGTCCATGGTCTTGCCGACGGCTTCGTCGAAATAGGGCACCGTCCATCCGCCGAGCGTAAAGCCGTTATCGGTATCTTCCTTGGGACCGCCAGGGCCCTGCATGACCCCGTCAAGACTGACAAAGGCGGCAACACTGAGCTTTCTCATTTCATCTCTCCTTTGAGCGCACCGCGCGGGGCCAAATCCCCGCGTCCTGCCCCAAGGACGAGCCATCTCTTAGCCAGCCGACATTTTGGCTTATGGTATTTTCAGTTCGCGTCCGGGTGCCAGCGCGCCAATGGCGCATCGCGCTCGAGATTGTAAAAGCCTCCAGCCTGTGCGGCCTGCCATTCTCCTTCGGTGCCGTCAGGCCAGAGCATGCGGATGTCGGCGCTTTGCGCATCGCCCAGCCCGAAATGGGAAAAGCCCGCGATCCCGCTCGCATGCCCGCCGCCCGATGTGATCTCGCGGCGCTGGACGAGATCGCCCGTCCGCACCTCGATCCAGCCGCCGATGGCATCGCGATTGGCCCCGGACTGGTGCGGGGCGACAGCCAGCCAGTTGCCGGAAGTGTCGCTGACATTTTGCCAGAGCTGAGCCTTGTCGTGCCGGTTGACGACGAGCAGATCGAGCTGCCCGTCGAGATTGAAATCGGCCAGCGCCGCCCCGCGTGCGGTCAGGAGACTGGCAACCCCTGCCTCCTCGCCCGCTTCAAGGAACGTGCCGTCGGAGCGCTGAAGCAGCAGATTGTTGGGGTCGAGCAGCGCGAAATCGGGCATCTCCCACACATTGCCCTTGGCCACGAACAGATCGGCCAGCCCGTCATTGTTGACGTCCTCGAACTGGGCGTGCCAGGCGGTCGAGGGCTTGATCTCCCCGCCCGTATAGGGGCGATGCGCGGTGACCCCGCGCGCATAGGCAAGGTCGGAATAAACCGGAAGCGGCGCTCCGGCCTCCGGAATCTCCGACAGCACCTGAAGCTTGTTGTCGGCCATCGAGGTGAGGAAATATTCCGGATAGCCGTCCGCATTCAGATCGTGTCCGGCAATGCCCATGCCCCAGATGCGCAGCCGCTGCCAGCCATCCTCGGGGCCGTAAAGTTCCGGCGCCAAGCCGGCCTGGATGCGCCAGAGCTGTTCCTGCCCGCCCTTGTAATACTCCCTGTCATTGGAAACGCGCAGCGATGGCGTGCCCGACCGGTTCCAGTCGGTAAACAGCATCGAAAGCGCGCAATAGCTCGGTGTCAGCGGGATTGGCCCGCCGAAACGATCGTCAGTGAAATCCGGACGGTGCAGCCAGTTGTCGGTGCACGATCCCCAGGGCATCATCGTTTCATATCGATCGACATAATTGCCGATGGCGATTGTCGGCCAGCTTTGCCCGGCTTCCCAGGTGGCGGCAAAGGCGGTGGACCAGCCGTCCCCACCATCAAACCCCCAATCGGCGTTGGCGCTTTCGAACCGGCAATCGCCCAGCCCGCGCATCACCTGGTTTTCGCCCACCCGCAGCAGGACGACATCGATAATGCCGTCGCTGTCGATATCGAGGGGATAGGCGCCGGTAACGGCCTCCATCTCCAGCCCGCTCGCCTCCTGGGCAAAACTGAGCGCGCCACCGACCTCGCCGGTGTTGCGGTAAAATTTCGCCGGCGCGGTGCCGCCGGCCAGCACCATGTCGGGCTTACGGTTTCCGTCGCAATCGAAGACGGCGACGCCCCCGCCCACCATATATTCCCACTCGCCCCAAAAGACGCTGTCGATCCCCGCGCTGGCCGTGACGTCGGCAAAGTGGGGAATGGCCGGCTCCTGGCCCAGGGCGGGCGCGGCAAGAAGGCTCAATCCAACCATGAGGCGCATCATGACGGGCTCCGTGTGACAAGCGAGTTGGTGAACCCGGCGATACACCGGCCCTGTTCGAGCCCCAGTTCGATGGCCGAGCGGAAGTGAATGCCGCCATAAAGCCGCGACACCGCCGCTTCCTCGGCCGCTTCCCAGAAACTGGCAAAATGGCGCACGGCCAGCCCGTCATCAGCATGCGTGCGGTCGGAAAACGCGTAGTTTTCGCCGAAATGGGCTTCCAGCATGGCCGCCGCCGCGCCCGATTGGGTGGAGTGGCCCGACGGATATTCGGGGAAAGGCGGGGTGATGAGAATGGGCTGCCAGCCCGGATCGACCAGCCTGTTGAGATAGGTTACCGGGCGCACCAGATTGTACTGATACTTTGCGTCCCAGCACCCGATGAAGGAATCGGCCAGCACCACGCCGAGCCGGGCCAGAACGTCAACGGTTTCGGCAAGGTCCGCATCCCTTTTTTCAAGCGCATCGAGCGTGAGGAATATCCAGTGACCCGGCGGAGTCGGCGAGAGCATGGGATCATCCGACCAGAACCGGGCGATGGCTTCCTGCTCGGCGGTCAGGTTGACCACAGCGTCGTGGACCTCCATGGCCTCCTCGTAAAATGGCGAACCCGGCGCCTCGCTGTAGGCGGGCGGCGGGGGCAGCGCGCAGCTGTTGCCCTCTGGCATGGCAAAGGGCCGGTTGTTCCCCCAGCCGGGAAGCAGGGGTGCCTGTTGCACGGCCACGCGGTTTGTCGGCACCCACAGCGAGGGGTCTTCAACGGTTTCGAAATCATAGGGGAAGCCCAGATTTTCGATGACCGCTCCGCCATCATCAAGCGACCAGGCCAGAATGTGCTCGCCGATCGCGGTGCCCAGCGCGGTGCTGCGCGCAACGATTTCCGGATCGACACCCTCGGCCAGCATCGTCGCGGTGCGGCTGTCCATGGTATCCATGGCGCGCTGGCCGGTGGGCCCGGTATTGCCGAAAAACGCGTTGGCGCCGAAACTCATCGCCGCGTGCAGGAGAATGGCTTCGTCATAGGCGGCACCCGGCTCGCGCCTGGGCAGGGGTTCGAGCGCATTGAGCTGGCCGGCGAGGGTGGCGAAGCTATCGTCCCCGCTCGCCATCGTCTCATAGGCGGTGACCCCCAGATAGGCAAATGCGCGACTGGCGACGGGCGGCGAATAGGTCGGCGTATGCCGCACCAATTCAAGGATTAGCCGATTCCAACCCACCACCACGTCCTGCGCGTCGAGCCGCTGTGCCATGGCCTGCGCCGGAGCCGCCATGACGGCGACGAACACCAGAGCGCCTGCCGCCAGCCGCGAGACGGCATTGATGTGCCAATTCTTCCCCAAAACCGAGCCTCCCAACCCAATGCGTTTGGCCGCATCTATGCACGCTGACCCTTGCCCCGCAAGACCTGCGCGCGCCGAACTTTGCACGAACCGGCTCGCTCCAAACCCGATCAAAACCCTGTTGCACGCCGCGCCCGCTTACAGTAGGTTCGCGCCGAACCGTTTGGGCGTTCTCCGCCCCGGGCACCCGTAGCTCAGCTGGATAGAGCGCTGCCCTCCGAAGGCAGAGGTCACACGTTCGAATCGTGTCGGGTGCGCCAGTTTTCTCAAGGATTTAGCCTGCTCTATGGGCACATTGTTCCAGCCGACATCTGGGACATGTCGCAATTTGCACCGGAAGACAGTAGCGCAAATCTATGGTCGCGCTACGAGGAGTGGCTGCCATTGACCGTGTTCGGTCGTAACGCGGGTTCTTCAGCCTTCTAAAATGCCAATTTTCACTACAGCCAGAAAATGAACTTGTAGGTTTTCGGCTAACTATGCAGGAAAGCCGATTCTCGCCGGCAACAGGAGCTGGGCTGAAGGCCGAGACGCCACGCAGTCCACTGCGTCGCCGCCAAGTGGTGGTCAGGACGATCGTGAAGACGGTGAGGATTTGCCCCCAGAGAATTTTCGTGCCCGACATGGCCCACAGTCCGCGCAAACACAGCTATGCTGTGGGTCATGAGGCCAACTGACAAGTCGTGCTTTCTCCATGCGTAGGAACAGCAGCTACCGGACAAAGAACGGCGGGCGGACGACTGTAAATCGTTTAGCTTCCGCCTGACTTGAAAGTTGTATGGCTATGCTGATGCATACAGAAGAGGTGATTCTTGCTAAAATGGGATCGCAATGGCCGGAAAACAATCAACATCAGTTAGGGTGGACCGGGCCGAGCGGACCCTCCAGGCCGACGCGGAAACAGTCTTCGCGGCGCTCACGACTCGCGACGCCGTAGCTGCCTGGATGCCGCCAGGAAATTCTCGCGGCGAAATGCACGAATTCGATCCACGCCCCGGGGAGCGTTTCGCATGACGCTCTACTTCCAGGACAACAGTTTGACCAAACGTAAGACGACAGAGAACAGCGATACCGTCGACGCTGAGTTTGTCCGGGTCGAACCAGACAGACTATTGGAAATTGCGGTCCGTTTCGTGTCCGATGATGCGGCTTTCGGCGGGACCATGTCGATGATTTGGTCGCTTCAACCTCTAGGCTCGAACCAAACCATTGTCACGATTGAAGCCCGCGATGTACCCGAAGGCATATCGCCGGAGGATCATGCCAACGGGCTAGCTCAGTCCCTTGAAAACTTGGCCAACTGGTGTGCGAAGCCAATCTAGGCCTCTCCCTGAATAATTTCCTGTGTGCTCGGCAAGTCCTTCGTAGTCTCGGTCGAATGGGCCCCTGAGACAAATAGGTCACCGTCCCAGCCCGCGGCTCGAAAAATGTAGTTGGTCAACGTCATGTGTTCACTCCAATGACAACGCCGACGAAGAGCTGCTCTGGCAATGAGCCGCATAAACCTGTCGTTCCGCAGCCCATTCCGGACATGGGTGGGAGCCAAGAACTTCCCGGAAGCCGGCCATCTACCCGTCCTCCGCAATTTCCATCATTGCGTCCTGGAGTCGCGCAAAGCCGGCGCCCGTGCCGCTCTCTCGCACGTCCCCGTCAGTCGCGTTTGCAAAGACGGCCTGTTCGGTGAAAGTCATCGTGGTTTTCCCGTTTCGGCCCTCGAACTCGACGGTGACGAGCGAGGATGAAATGGGAATGCCATTGGTGCGCATGGTATAGGCATAAACGATGCGTTGGCGGGGATGAACTTCAAGGAAGTGCGCCAGCATGGCCTGTTCGATTCCGTCCGGCATGCGCCAGATCATGGTTTCATACCCGTCGACACGGAAGTCGAAGCGATCCTCGAGGACAGTCCAATCCGGGTGACAACTGTTCCAGCGTCGCTTGAGCTGATGGTCGGACCAAAAGCGAAAAGCATGAGCCGGGCTGCCCGGCAGTTCCCGTTCAATGACGAAACTACGGTGATCGACATTGATACCCATCAGTGATCCTTCTCCTCGGGCACTTGGGCCATAGCAGCCGCCAACCGGTCGAAGGCAGCATTCATGTCGCGCTGGCGCTGCTCTATCCAGTTGGTCGTTACATCAAAGGCATCGGGCCGCATGCGATAGGTGCGCACGCGCCCGACTTTCTCGCTAACGACAATGCCCCCGTCTTCGAGCACGCGAAGGTGCTTGAGCACCGCCGGCAATTGAACGTTGGTTGGGGCTGCCAACTGCTTCACGGACGCGGGCCCCCTGGAGAGCTGCTCGATGAAGCCGCGCCGGTAAGGGTCAGCCATAGCCAGGAAATAGCGGTCGACGCTTGCTGTCTCGGTCATGCCACAGGCTCCAAAAAGCGGGAAGGCATCGCGTCACGATAGGGGAAGAACTCAAAGTAGGGCTGCGCCTCCTTGAGCACACGCTGCACCGATGGCCGCTCCAGCAGGCGCTCGAAGTATTCTCGCACTTGCGGCCTGCCATCACCGATGGGGTGCACGACGGAGCCAAAGAACAGCGCCGGCAGCGCCGAACAATCCGCTATGGTGAAGGTCTCGCCCGTGATCCAGCTGCGTCCCTCGATCTTCTTCTCGATCATGTCATAGGCAGTCTCAAGCGTCGCATGCGCTTCCGCAACGCCATGTGGATCGGAGGCGCCTTCGGGGCGAATACGGTCGCCCACGATCTTTTGCATCGGCACGCTGACATAGAGATCGAAGAAGCGATCCCAAAGGCGAACATCGAGCTCTTGTTCCGTCTCGGTCGGTATCAGTTGAACCGGACCGGCATAGTGCTGCTGGAGATACTCGATGATGATGCTGGTTTCGGCGACAACCCTGTTACCGACGCTGTCATGCAATACGGGGATCTTGCCCACCGGCCAGCGCTCGATATGCGCGGCAGCGGATCCGGGGTTGGAGAAATCGACGAGGCTGGGTTCAAAGGCGGTGCCGTTTTCATAAAGGCCGATCAGAACCTTATGGCAGAAGGAAGCGAGCGGGTGGAGGTAGAGCGTGAGGGCCATTGTTACATCCATTAGTTTCCAAACAAGGAAACGGTTAAACCATAACGCATGCGAGTTCAATAAGGTTTCCATTACAGGAAACCTTTCGACTAACGCGACGAGGTTGTCACTTTGCTCTTGAGCGAAGTATCCATGCATGATAGTTGGCCTGAAAGAAAACTATTATGCGTGGAGGCTAAAGTGCGCGTTGTCATTCTGAACTTTTTATCTCTCGACGGTGTCTATCAGGGGCCGGGCTCCCCGACGAAGACCGGTCCGGCGGCTTTGAGCGCGGCGGTTGGTTTGTGCCCTTCGTCGATGCGGCTCTGGAGGAAAGGGTGGAGGCATGGGCGGCGACTGCGACCGGATTTTTATTCGGACGACGGACCTATGAAGAGTTTGCCGCTGTCTGGCCCACCATAACCGATCCAGCCGATCGCAACGCCGCCCGGCTCAACACGCTTCCCAAATATGTGGCGGCCACTTCCCCGATCGATACCAGTTGGGGGCCGGCAACGGTCCTGGATCACGATGTTGAAGCCGCGGTCGCCGCCCTTACACGGGATGGAAGTGGCGAAATCCAGGTGCACGGCAGCGGCCGACTGGGCCAGTCTCTCCTGGCTGCAAACCTTGTCGACGAGATGCGTCTCGCGATCGCTCCGGTGATTGTGGGCCAGGGACGAAAACTGTTTGGCGACACGCATGCACCATCAGGTTTCAACCTGCTTTCCGAGGAGCGCACCCCCTCGGGCCTCATTATGTGCCGGTTTGAGAACACCGGCGCTGGAGCGGCCGGAACATATGTCCGCGGACAGACCAATCTGTCGGCTGCCGGCGCTCGGGAGGATTGAGGAACACCAAGATGGCACCAGCCGCCCAGCACCTGCCCGACGATCTCAGCACTGTCTTTCTGGCGCTCGCCGATCCGACCCGCCGTGCGGTCATCGCCCGCCTTGGCCGAGGACCGGCCAGCGTGAGCGAACTCGCAAGTCCCTTCGACATGGGACTGCCATCGTTCATGAAGCATATTCGGCTTCTTGAGGACACCGGGATGATCCGGACCAAAAAGGCGGGGCGGACCCGCACCTGTGTGATTAACGGTCCAGGACTTTCCAATGCCGAACGGTGGCTGGCCGAGCAAAGGAAGATCTGGGAAGCGCAGGCCGATCGGCTGGAGGCGTTTGTCATGCTCGAACAAGAAGAGGACGCCAACGATGCAGACCCGGACCGCTGAACTCGACCTCGAGGTTTCCCGAATTATCAGGGCGCCGCGAGACCGCGTGTGGAATGCCTGGGTGGACCCGGAACGACTGGCGCAATGGTGGATACCCCATCCACTGACCTGCCGCGTCGTCAGCCTGGACGTTCAACCAGGTGGAGCATTCGTTACCGAAATGCGTGAGGGTGACGGGCCGTTTGGGCCGCACCTGTCAGCCTGCTTTCTCGACGTCATTCCCAAGGAACGCATCGTTTACACCAACGCGCTCACCGGTGGCTGGCGGCCTGCCGCACATGGCTTTGTGACGGCAATCATCACCCTTGCCGACCATCCAGATGGCACGCTTTATCGCGCGCAGGCTTTGCACAAAAGTCGTGCGGACCGCGAGAAGCATGAAGAGCTTGGTTTCCATGAGGGCTGGGGTACAGTCGTGGCGCAACTGGCAAAACTCGTTGAGACCAAAGCATAGTCGCTAGGAAGACCAGCGACCATTCACAGGGCGATGAAGGCTAGCGTTCTCCATAAACCTGGCAAGCCGACTTTGTGTTTCTGCCTCGCCGGTCGTAGCGACCCCATTGAGGCGTTCTGAGGCAGCCAACCCCCGCAACAGCTTTGCCAACCACGGTCCTCTCAAGATACCAGATCGCGTCGGCCTGCCGGTGGTGGTCCGGGATACGCAGGGGTGTGATATTTCAACCGCATGTGACCGGGAGCGCTTCCAGATTTCGCAATGGCCATGAGCGGCTCCCTGGGGGCAATGCTGCTGCCGCCGGAATTGGTAGGCCGGTGAGCGAGCGGCACATCTTGCCATCTATTTTGGGCGTCTGATCGACCATAAAGGCTTCGCGCCAGACGCCATTGCGTCTCCGTCTCGGCCGTTCAAACGGCCTTGGCGGCTTGCCAGTATCGCTGGTTATCAACGGGTGGCGCCAGGAGCGGTGAAGTTCGTCCGCAAGGAGAGCGCCGCCGCGACTGTGGCCCCGACGAGCAGCGCGGGAATGATGATGAGCGCTGGGCCGACCGCCGCTCCTGCCGCGGTCATCCAGACAATCTTGGCCAGAAGCGCCGTCATTTGCAGCACCAGAAACACCGAATAGGCCGGAGCCAGCAGTGCGCCCGGCGCTCGACCCTTGACGCAGGCATAACCTGCGATGAGCGAAGGCGGGATAAAGAGCGCCAGATCGAAGCCCTGAACGACCATGGTCGTCAGATGCGCCAGCCCGACGGGATAAAGCGACCCGTCCAGCAAGGGCGGCACGATGGCGCTCAGCCACAACAAGGCGATGAGCACGCCATTGGCAAGCAGGAAGCCGCCGACCAAGAGCCGGCTTTTCGGTAATGTGAATGCAGTGACGGGGAGTGCCAGCACCAAGCGCAGGAGGGTTTGGGAGGTCAGCAGGACCAGCGCCACCCACACGAGGAAGAGCTCGTTATAGGTCGCCATGGCGAGATAGAGCATGTACTGGACAAAAAAATACCCAACCGTGCCGATCAGAGCGAGAAGACCGGCCCTCGAGCCGGTCCGGGCCCAGAAAAGCGCCGCCAGAAGGGCAGGCGCGCCGATGAAAAGGGTGACGAGGTCTTGCGCCAGACCCTGGATGGCGATCTCTGCCGGCATGTGGCGATAGGGGCCGTAGCCGTAGAGCGCCACCGCTTCGCCGCGAACCGAGAGATGTTGGCTCGGGCCCGGCCCGTCGCTGAACACAAAGGGATATGCAGCGGCAAACGCGGCGAGAAGCGCGATGGCCACCACCGCAACGGTCAATCCCTTCGAGATGTACTGGCGCTGAGGGAACGTGTTGACCCGGACGGTGCGCTGGTGCATTCGCATAACCCTGGTGAGCGTGAGCGGACGAAACGATTGTTCGATGGCCGGTCTTGTTGGTGCCTTCGCTGCCGACGCTATTTTTCCGGCCGCTGTCGCCCTTTATCGCCGTCGCCTGCAATTCGATTTCACATGCAGCCTATGGCCCCTCTCGGATGACAATTGGCTGTGCTGCCCCCGAGCTGAGACTGCTGGTCTGAAAGGCCCAACCTTCAGAGCTGCTTGCCTCGCTCCTGGCTCCTTGGGGCCATTAGTCCTCCTGCGTGGCCTTGAGCTTTTCGATGCCCAGGACCTGGAGCGCCAGTTTCTCATAGGCTGGCTGGGAAACGCCGGTGCGGACCTTGTGCAAAAAGTACTTCTCAAAGCCGACCTTGGCCGCATGCACCCAACGCCCGCTGCTTGACCAGTTGATATTGCGCGGGGGGATCTGGGGCTGGGCAACGAACGCGACGCCACCGTCGCCAAAATCCGCAAGGCAGACTGCATTCCAGGTGGGGACAGCGGTTGGTTCGCGGCCAGCAATCAGGCTGGCGATATTGTGTGCTGTCGCGGTGACCATGGATTCGATCATGAAGCCTGTCTTTGGCGTTCCAACGGGAACGGGCGTTTTGCCCACGGGCGGTATGGCGACGCAGACACCCACAGCAAAGACGTCTGGAAATGCCGGATTGCGTTGATGGCTGTCGATGACAATGAAACCGCGCGGATTGGTAAGCCCCTCAATGCCGCTCACGGCTGCGACACCCCGGAATGCGGGCAGCATCATGGCATAGACGAACGGCACCTCATGGTCCTGCCGCACGGCCCCATCCGGAGCGATTTCGCTGACATGGGCCGTCCCCTGGGCAAAGGAATTGACCCGTGCGTTCGTGATCATCCTGATGTGACGCTGGCGCATTTCGCTCTCGAGCAGGCTCTTGGTATCGCCCACGCCGTCGAGCCCAAGATGGCCGATGTAAGGTTCTGAGGTCACAAATGTCATCGGCACGCGATCGCGCACTTTGGCATCGCGCAATGCCTTGTCCAGCATGAATGCGTATTCATAAGCCGGCCCGAAGCACGATGCTCCTTGAACTGCGCCTATGAGGACGGGGCCGGGATTGGCGACGAGTCGATCGAAAGCCTCCTTGGCCTTGACCGCATGATCGATGTGGCAGACCGAATGGGTGTCTGCCTGGGGCCCGAATCCGGGTATTTCATCGAAGGCCAGCTCGGGGCCGGTGGCGATCACCAGGTAATCGTAAACAAGTTCGGTGCCATCAGTGAGCGTGATACGCTTCTTGTCTGCATGAAGACGATCGGCGCCCTGAGGGTAAAGTTCGATGGAGCGTTTGCGGAAGACTTCTGTCAGGTCGACCTCGACCGCATTGCGTTCGCGCCAACCCACTGCGACCCAAGGGTTCGAGGGTACAAAGCTATAGCGGCTCCCCCTGTTGACCACGGAGATTGCGTGCTCATGCCCGAGCACGTCACGCAGCTCATAAGCCATGCTCGTCCCGCCAAGCCCGGCCCCCAATACAACAACGTGTGCCATCACCTGAGCCTTTCCGCTCCACTAAAGCGCGGATTATCGAGCCGGCTGAACGCCATTGCATTGATCTGGATCAGGTTCGATTGCGTCGACACCATCGCGGTATGGGCGTTCACGATGCGCGCGTCTTTGCGCCTGCGATCACAATGGTCGTTGAGGGCGCACCCCAGGTGCTGTGTGGAGCGGTGTCCTCCAGTCTTATCGAGGGCGCGCGCATGACGGTGCCGAACTCGGGGGGCGGGAATTCATGCCGGACCCCGGTCGCAGACAACGGCGCCACAACGCTCCGGTGTCGTTTGACGAGAGATGGCAGCCGAGACAGGAAAGCTCAGGACCACATTGCCGTCGCCTTCGCGCATCTCCAGCTCCAGTCTGGTCAAGTTCCGGCACATACCCGCCCGGCCAGCATACTGGGCGATAACATAAGCCTCTTCAATGGCTTGCAGTGGAGTGAAACAGACATGGCCAACGCAGTCGATAACCTTGAGGTGACCAGCCCGAATGTCGAAGTGGTAACGCTTGGGTTGAGGATGAAGAGGTGTAGGCATTGTCGCCGTCATTCGCATTTCACGGGTCTGTTCACGGCCCGATCTTAAAAAGGCAGCACGAGATGCCGAGTTGACTATTGTCAATCGGGTGCCGGCGGTGATGGGACTTTGGTCGCCCCCCAGGACTGGTGTCTGGTGGCGGCGAGGTGGCGGTTGAGAAGTGATCCGGTGAGCCGGGTGAGCCGAACCGGAATATTTGAGGCTCTAGCGATGGTGGCAGGCCACGAGCTGTCCGTCATCGCGCGGGGTCAGTTCAGGCTCATGGGTGCGGCAGATTTCGCTGGCCAGGGGGCAGCGCGTGTGAAAGGCGCAGCCTGAAGGCTTGTTGGTGGCGCTGGGAATGTCGTCATTGGAAGCCGAAAATGTGTGCCGGGCCCTCGGGTCGAGCGAGGGGGCCGACCCCATGAGCAATTCGGTATAGGGGTGCCGGGGCACCGAAAAGATGGTCTTTTTCGACGCGATCTCGACGATCTTGCCCAGATACATCACCGCAACCCGGTGCGAGATGTGTTCGACCACGCCAAGATCGTGGGACACCGAGAGGTAGGAGATGCCCAGATCGTTCTGCAGATCGGCGAGCAGATTGAGAATCTGGGCCTGAACCGAAACATCGAGCGCCGACACCGGCTCGTCGCACACGATGATATCGGGCCTTAACGCCAGGGCGCGGGCAATACCGATGCGCTGGCGCTGGCCGCCAGAAAACTGGTGCGGGTAATTGTCGGCCTGATCGGGACGCAGCCCGACCCGTTTCATCAGGCTCGCCACCTCCGCTTCGCGCTCCATAGCCGTACCCACGTTGTGGATGTCGAGTGGTGCGCGAATGATGTCCCTGACCTTCTGGCGCGGATTGAGCGAGGAGAACGGATCCTGAAAAACGATCTGCATGCGCCGCCGATAGTCCTTGAGCGCGGCTGGGGTGAACCTGGTGATCTCGCGATCATCGAACCGCACCCGCCCGCCCGTGGGCTTGACCAGCCCCATGAGCGCCAGCCCGGTCGTCGATTTCCCGCATCCGCTTTCGCCGACCAGCGAGAGCGTTTCCCCGCGCCCCAAAGTAAAGCTCACTCCATCCACGGCCTTGACGGAACCGACCTGGCGCTTGAAGACGCCGGCCCGGATCGGGAAATGGACTTCGAGATTGTCGACGGCCAGCAGGGGGGCTGTTTCAGGCTGCATCGTCATGCTCCCAGCAGGCGGCCATGTGGCCGGGGGATTTTTCGACAAGGGGCGGCCGCTCCTCAAGGCACCGTTGGGAAGCACCCGGACAGCGCGGCGCGAAGGCGCAGCCCCTGGGCAGATCCCAGAGCGGGGGCACGGTGCCGGCAATGTCGGTCAACCGTCCGCCCTCGGCCAGCCCGAGCGCGGAACCGCGCCCATCAGGCCCTTGGTGTAGGGATGGATGGGGTTGTCGAAAAGATCATAGACGCTGGCCTCTTCCACCCGGCGCCCCGCATACATGACGATCACCCGGTCGGCGACTTCGGCCACCACTCCCAGGTCGTGGGTAATCAGTATCTGTGCCGTACCCAGCCGGTGCTGCAACTCGGAAATCAGCCCGAGGATCTGGGCCTGGATGGTGACGTCGAGCGCGGTGGTCGGCTCGTCCGCGATGATGATTTTCGGCTCGCACGCCAGCGCCAGGGCAATCATGGCGCGCTGGCGCATGCCGCCCGACAGCTCGTGCGGATATTGCCGCGCCCGGCGTTCGGGGTCGGGCATCTGGACGGTCTGGAGCGCCTCGACCGCCCGCCTGAACGCCTGGCGGTGGGAAACCTTGCGGTGCTGGCGCACCGATTCTGCGATCTGTTCGCCTATGGTCAGAACCGGATTGAGCGCGGTCAGCGGTTCCTGGAAGATCATGGAGATTTCCTCGCCGCGGAAATCTTCGACCTTGCGCTGGTCGAAAGCCAGAAAATCGGCGCCCGCTATCTTGATCGAGCCGCCCGAAACGCGCGCCGCTTCGGGCAGAAGACGCATGAGCGCCAGAGCGGTCATCGATTTCCCGCACCCGCTTTCGCCGACGATGCAAAGCGTTTCCCCCGGCGCGACCGACAGACTCATCTCCTGGACTACAGGGAACGATCCGTGATCGCCGCGGATTTCGATATCGAGGTCGCTGACCGCGATGGCCGGGGTCTGATCGGGGGTCTCGGCGAGTGCGCTCATCGCAATCATCCTCTTTGAGTAGGGCCGCCCGGCCTTGATCTGGCAACCGGCCGGGCGGGGGCAACCGGGTTAGAGCATTTCAGCGCATCCATGAATCGCTTCAATTGCTCCAAGTCGTTGTTTTGTCGCGTGTCCGAACCGATAAAGTGGTATCCACTTTATCTGGACACGCTCTAGTCGGCCGCGCCGTCCAGATTGCCCACCATGAACCCGTAATCGCCGCTTTCAACGACATTGCGGGTCAGGTGCTGCATGATCATGATCCCGTTTGCGAAGGGGGTCTCAATTTCTTCGAGTGTTTCAAACGTATAGGGCTCACAACGCGGCCCAACAATTGGCCGCCCCTGATGATTTCGCCATTGGCGGGGCAGAGCGGTTCGAGAAAGCCCCCTGGGTTGGGCGGATACCGGCCAGTTCGTTGCAGACGATCTGCTTGGGATTGGGCGCCACATCGCCGGGGATCATGCCGCGCACGCGCAGCATGTTGAGCACGCCGTTGACCGTGCGCTCGATATAGGGGGTCTGATCGACGATGCCTCCACCCAGCTCCACAACGACGCTGGGGATGCCGCGCTCCTCGATGGTCACGGCCTTCGACGTCCCGGCAAACACGGTGCCCTGCTTGTCGGGAACCGGGCGATAAAGGACCGTCGAGCCAAAGGCACGCGAGAGTTCCTCGTCGTTCCAGATATAGACGTAATCGACGGTCGGGCGATCTGTGCCCGAATGCAGATCGATATGGATGTCGATCTTGCGCAGGAATTGGTCCGAAATCGCAAGGGCGAGCTGCTGGCTGTAGGTGCCCCTGGCCGAACCGGGGAACTGGCGGTTGAGGTCGACCTTGTCATGGGTCGCAAAGCGCTGGTTGACCGCGAACGCCGACGGATTGGCCACCGGCAGCAGGACGATGCGGCCCGAGAGCGGCGTGTCTTTGAGGATGCGGAACAGCTCGAGGATGGCCTGGGTGCCGGTGTTTTCATTGCCGTGGATCGAAGCGGAAATGCCCACCGTCGGTCCGTCCGTCTCGCCCACCAGCTCATGCATCAGCAGCACGGCATCGGTGCCGTCGGCGAGCGTTGTAAACTTGTGGCGAATGGGATTGATGGATTTGACCATTCTTGTGGTGTCCTTTTATCGCGCCTATTTGGACTTGCCGCCGCTGCGCGAAAGCTGACGGGGGTCGAGGATGTCCCTGAGGCCATCGCCCAGGAGATTGAAGCCGAGCACGGTGATCATGATGGTCGCGCCCGAAATGATGGAAAGCCAGGGCTCGTCGCGGATGAACCGCGTGCCATAGGCCAGCGTCAGCCCCAGGTCGGGGTCGGGGGCGGCAGGCCGAAGCCGAGGAAACTCAGGGCCGATTCCGAGATGATCGCCGTGCCCAGCCCCAGCGAAGCCAGAACGATGATCGGGCCGAAGGCGTTGGGCAGGACTTCGCGGAACAGGATGCGGACCGGGCTCGCGCCCAGCGCCCGCGCCGCCTGCACGTAATTCTGTTCGCGCAACACGAGCGTTGTGGCGCGCACCACGCGGGCATATTCGGTCCAGGTGACGATGATGATGGCAAACGAGATGTTGGTGATGCCCGGCCCCATCACGGCAACGATGGCCAGTGCCAGAACCAGCGGCGGGAAGCCCAGGAATATGTCGGTGATCCGCATCAGGACCTGGTCGACCCAGCCCCCGAAATAGCCCGAGACGAGCCCCACCACGGTGCCGACCACTGCGGCGCAGGCCACCGAGATGATGGCGATCGAAAGCGAGACGCGCGCGCCATAGACCAGGCGGGACCACAGATCGCGCCCGAAATTGTCGGTGCCCAGAATGTGACCCGGGGTTGGCCAGGCGAACCGGTTGATCATGTCCATCTGTTCGACCCCGTGCGTTGCGACAAACGGCGCAAAGACGGCGCAGAAGATGATGGCGAGCGAAATCAGCGCGCCAACGACAAGGGATGTGTTTTTGAAGGCCTTTGGGATGCGCATGGGTTCTATCCGAGCCTGATGCGCGGATCGACCGCGGCGTAGAGGAGATCGACGATCAGATTGACCAGCGCAAAGATGATCGCGAAGGTCAGAACGATGCCCTGGATCAGCGGCAGGTCGCGCTGGGAGATCGCCGAGATGGTGAGCTGGCCAAGGCCGGGCCAGGCAAAGATGGATTCGGTCAGAACCGCCCCGCCCAGAAGGGCACCAAAGCGCAATCCGATGATCGAAAGCACCGGCAAGAGCGCGTTGCGCAGCGCGTGGCGGATGACGACGCGCGGGCGGCGCAGGCCCTTGGCATAGGCGGTGCGCACGAAATCCTCGCGCAGCACTTCGAGCATGGATGCCCGCACCAGCCTTGAAATGACCGCCGCCGAATTGGCCGCCAGCGCAATGGCAGGCAGGGCGAGATGGGAGAGCGAATCCCATACGGGTGCGAAATTGCCCACAAACATCGCCCCGATCGCCTGGGGCAACGGCACGCCGCGCCCGACCGCGGGCAGCCAGCCGAGCATGACCGCAAAGGCCAGCATGAGCAGCAGCCCCAGCCAGTAGACCGGCATGGAGACCCCGAGCTGGGCAAACAGCATGGTGGCGGTATCGACCCAGGAGCCCTGCCGGATGGCCGCGACCACCCCGAGCGTCAGCCCGATCGCCGTGGCAAGCAGCAAGGAAACGATGGCCAATTCGAGCGTTGCGCCCAGACGCGTTGCGATGATCGAGGCCACGGGGCGGTTCTGGAAGATCGAGGTGCCCATATCGCCCTGCAAGAGCCCGGCGAAATAGTCCCAGAGCCTTATGTACCAGGGATCGTTGAGGCCCAGGCTGTTGCGCAGATTCTGGATGGCCTCGGCCGACGCTTCCTGCCCGAGCAGCACCGCGGCAGGATCGCCGGGGATAAGCAGCAAAAGCCCGAAGGTGATGACCACCATGCCGATCGCCATGGGGATCATCAGAAGGAGGCGGCGGGCAACATAGGCTAGCATGGCGTCCACCTTGAATCTGTGCGTGAGGAAAGGGTCATTGTCTCAAAGGGCCTAGCCGATAACCACCTGATCGATGGCGCGGGGATATTTGGTCATGCTGTCGGGATCGTCGGCGGTGATCAGCACGGTGTCGGCAATGCGATAGCCGGCAAAGCCGGGCACAAAGATTGCCGGTTCGCTCGAGGTCACCATGCCGGGCTCGAGAATGGTCTCGTCGCCCGCTTCCACCCAGGGAGGCTCATGAAACATCACGCCCATGCCGTGCCCGACCCGGTGCAGGAGATATTCGCTCATGCCGCTGTCGCGGATATAGGCGAGCGCCAGATTGTCGGCCGAGGCACAACTGTGCCCGGCGATGAGGGCCGCGGTGGCCATGCGCTGGGCCTCGAAGGCCACGGCGTAATGGCCTTCCTGCTCCTTGGTGGGCTCGCCGATGAACAGGGTGCGCTCGCTTTCGGCGGCACGCCCGCCGACCCGGCAACCAAGCGACAAAATGATGCTCTCGCCGCGCTTGACCGGATTGCCCGTCGGCATGCCATGCGGAAAGGCCGAACGCGGGCCCGAATACACAAGGCCGCTCGCCAGCCCTTGCACCAGCATCAGATCGGCATGGTCCTCATGCATGATCTTCATGGCGTGGCGCGAGACGTAGGACTCGATTTCGATTTCGCTTGGAAGGGTATCCCCCGACGCCATGGCATCGGCGATCAGATCGACGCCGGCCTTGACCATTTCGTCGGAAATGCGCGCCGCCTCGCGGTGCAGGGTGATCTCCTCGGGGTATTTGATGAGCCGCATCTGCGCGACGAGATTGGTCGGCTTTAAGGCCCTGGCATTGGGAAACGCCGCCTCGATCTGGCCCACCCGTGCCAGTGAAATCGCGTGGCTGTAGGCGACGGTGCCGTTCATGTCGGCAAAGGCGCGGCCCAGAACGTCAAAGGGCTTGTCGATGCCGGGAAACTCGAAATAGACGATCGGTTCGGCGGCAATATTCTGATGGGCGGCATGGGCCCGTTCGAGTTCGGGGATCAAGAGCCAGGCGCCGTCCTGGGTGATCGCAAAGACCACCGGCGCTCGGTCGTATAGTGGGAAAAGCCCGTCGTATAAATGACGTCGTCATTGGAATCGAGCAGCAGCAGGTCGATCCCCGCGGCGGCCATGCGCTTGCGGATGTCGGCGTGAACCTTGGCATAGAAATCGGCGCCGAGCACCTGATGGAAAGTCATTCCGGGCTCCGGATATCTGGCAGGGGAAAGCGGGACCGGCGCGATGGGTCGCGCCGGTCGATAGCGCTTAGTCGGACAGCCCGATCAGGCCGCGCAGCGTGCCGCGCGGATTGGCCTCGACTTCGACCGGAAGGTCGTTGGCGAAAAACAGCTGATAGCCCTGGGCCGAATGATGTAGTAGGGCAGCTCCTCGGCGAGGATCTCAGCAGCCCCCTGATAGGCCGAGGCGCGTTCGGCCTGATCGAGGCTCGAGCGGCCTTCCTCAAGCAGCGCATCGACGTCCGGGTTGGAATAGCCGCCCCAGTTTGTCGAGCCGCCGGTGGTGAGCTGCGCATAGAGCAACCGGTCGGGATCGACGATGTTCAGCCAGCCGAGCAGGGCGATCTGGTGCTGGCCCTGTTGCACGTAATTGGTCGAAAAGCTTGGCCAGTCGCTGATCTGGATTTCCGCATCGACGCCTGCAGACTGGAAGACCGCCTGCAGATATTCCACCGACTGCACCCGGTTGGGGTCTTCGCTGTGGGTCGAGAGCACCACGGTCAGCGGCTCGCCATCCTTGTCGAGAATGCCGTCGCCATTGGTGTCGGTCCAGCCCAGCTCGGCGAATTTTTCGACAGCGCCCGCCGGATCGAAAACCGGCTGGGAGATCGACTCGTCGAACGCCCATGAGGTGGGCAGCAGCACCGAATGGGCAACTTCGTCCACGCCCTGGTAGATCTGGTTCACGATGGTGTCCTGATCGACCAGCATGGCGAAAGCCTGCCGCATTTGCGGGTCCGACAGCAGCGGATCGGAGACGTTGAAGTTGAGATAGGTCACCCCAAGACCCGCCATGATGGCGTTGCCGAAACGATCGTCACCGGCCAGCCGCTCGATGTCCTGCGGGGACAGGGGGGATTGGATCACGTCGAGATCGCCAGCCTCGAAGGCCTGGGCGCGGGCCGAGTTGTCGCCGATGATCTGGAGTGTGACGTTTTCGATTTCCGGAGCTGTGCCCCAATAGTTTTCGTTGGCTTGGAGTTCGATGTCGCTGCCGCTGTTCCAGGCAACAAGCTTCATGGGGCCGGCGCCGACGGGGTCGAGCGCGATGTCGGTGCCCCCTTCGACGGCCGCCTTGGAGACGATGCCCATGTCCAGATAGGAGAGCAGCGGCGCATAGGGGGCGGACAGGTTGAATTGAACCGTGCGCTCATCGAGCGCCTCGATGGATTCGATGGGCGTATAGAGCGCGCGCTGGGGCGCGTTGAAGTCAGGGTCGAGGATGGTTTGGTAGGTGAACACCACGTCTTCGGCGGTCAGCGGGCTGCCGTCCGAAAAGGTCAGGTCGGGCCGCAGCGTGAAGATGATGGTCTGCGGGTCGGGGCTTTCCCAGCTCTCGGCAAGCTCGGGCACCGCTTCGAGATTGGGGCGATTTCGACAAGGCCCGAATAGATCAGGTTCGCGGTGCGCGCGGCCGTCGTGTCGCGGGTCAGCCGCGGATCGAGCGTTCCGGCGTCCACGTCGGTGCCGATGACGATCGTATCGGTTTCCTGCGCAACGAGCGTCGTGGCCGGTGCCAGCGTGACGGCAATGACCGCTGTGGTGGAAAGGAGAAATGCCTTCATGATTGTTCCCTTTGATAAAATCAGCCGTGACGGATGAAATTCAGTTTCCCTTGGGTCTTCCCGCCACCTTCTGGGATGGGTGGCTTGATTGGAGACGCCGCATCTTTTGTCGCCTGAGGTCGGCGAGATGCGGCGTGAGAACGTTTTCGACTGCGCCGGGATCGGGCGCGTGGCGATATTCAAAACAGGGGATGCCATCGGGCACGTGTTCGGCGACGTGATCGGCGCCCGAAGCAAAGATCACCGCGTTGCACTGGGCCAGCGTTTTCCTCGAGGTCGGGCGCCGACGACCAGGTCACCTTTATGTCGGAGACGTGGGGCGCGAACTCACGCACGCTGGGGCGCATGATGGCGATGTATTCCTTGAAATGGGTGATGGCGGCGACCCTGGTGCGCGGGTCGAGCCGTGCCAGGTTCTGGCGTGTCTGCTCGGAGGGGATGAAGCGAAGACCGAGGATGTTGTCGCTGTCCACATGCGAGCGCACTTCGGCCTCGCGATTGACAAAGGTCAGAACCAGATCGGCCTTGCGGCACGCCTCGCGCAGGGTGTCCGAGCCCGACAGGCTGTCGAGCGTGATCAGACGCACCTTGTCCTCGGGGACCAGAGCAGGGCGGATCTGTTCGACATAATCGCGCCCCGGCCCCTCGAATATGCACACAAAGACGATGCTGAGCCCATCGCCATCGCGGGGCAATTGGGATTGCGCATTGATCATCGAGATCAGCGATAGCGTCGAAATGCCCAGATTGTCGGCCTTCTCGATCAGCGCGCCGATATCGGCACGCAGCGCGTCGAGAGGGTTGGCGCCGGGGACCCGTATCTTTGGGTCCTGAATGGCAAAGGCGCCCAGCCCATGACGCATCTCCACCAGGCCTTCGTCGCGGAGTTGCTTGTAAACCTGTGCCACGGTCATCGGCGCGATGCCGATATCGGCGGCGAGTGTGCGCACCGAGGGGAGCTTTGCTCCATCGGGAATGTCGCCGAAACTGAGCATGTAGGCGAGCAGACCGTGCAATTGCGTTCCCACGGGAACGGGGAGCGACTTGTCGATGCTGGATGCGTCTAGCGTGAACATTTAAGTGTGCTATCCATTCAGTACACCTGAACGGTTGCACGAGATTTTCCCGGGCGCAAGAGGGGGTGAGAAATTTTTGTACACAAATTGCATACGCCATTTATTTGTGCATTTATGTGGCGCACATCAGGATGTCGCCGCTCGTAGCTGCGGTTTTTCCGCGCGATAGGGGCGATCGGCGACGAATCTTGCGGTCTGATTTCGTGATGAAAGGGTGTACTAGTGGATTATATCAACCTCGGAAAAAACGGCCTGAAAGTGTCGCGCCTCGTTCTGGGCTGCATGACCTTCGGCTCGTCGACCTGGGCACCCTGGGTGCTGGGGGCAGAGGAATCTCGCCCCATCATCGACAAGGCTCTCGATCTGGGCATCAATTTCTTCGATCTGGCCGACGTCTATTCACTGGGCGCGAGCGAGACCGTGGTGGCCGGGGCGCTCAAATCGGTACCGCGCCACAAGCTGGTTCTGGGCACCAAGCTCTACAATGCCATGAGCGATGACCCCAATGATCGCGGCCTGTCGCGCAAGCATGTGTTCGACGCAGTGGACGCGAGCCTCAAGCGTCTGGGCACCGACTACATCGATCTCTACCAGCTTCATCGTTTCGACTATGACACCCCGCTCGAAGAGACCCTCGATGCGCTCAACGACGTCGTTCGGGCCGGCAAGGTGCGCTATCTCGGCGCCTCCTCCATGCACGCCTGGCAGTTCATGAAGGCCATCGGCATCCAGCGGGCCAATGGTTGGGCGCCATTTGTCTCCATGCAGAACCACTACAATCTGATGTATCGCGAGGAAGAGCGCGAAATGCTGCCGCTCTGCCGTTCCGAGGGGATCGGTGTGATCCCCTGGAGCCCGCTGGCCCGTGGCCGGCTGGCCGGACGCGGCGGCGAGGCCACGACCCGCTCGCAGACCGACAAGACCGCCAACGCGCTCTATGATGCGACCCGCGACCAGGATGAAGCGGTGATCGCCGCGGTGCGCACCGTCGCCGAGCGTCATGGCCGTCCGATGGCTCAGATCGCCTATGCCTGGGTCGCATCGCGCCCCGGCGTTACGGCGCCCATCGTGGGCATTTCCAAGCTCCATCAGTTCGATGACGCGATCGCGGCGCTCGAGGTTGAGTTATCCGACGAGGACGTGGCGCTGATGGAGGCGCCCTATCGGCCCAAGGCGGTTGCCGGCCACGTCTGAACCGCTCGCGTCGTTCAATACCATGCCAAAGAATGAGTTGGAGTTGAGGATGAAGCCGGGACAGGAACTCGCCGAAATCACCGCCGGGATCGACCTGCTCTACAGGTTGGAACAGGAGGGCGAGGGCTTTCTTGACGCCGAGGGCCTGATCCCGGTTGCGGTGGCCCCCGTCGAGGCGCGGATTTTCGGCAGGTATTCCCAGGCGCGCGAGGCCCTGACAAAGCTGGCCGAGAGGCTCGAAAGAGACGCCGAATCGGAGTTGCGCCGCGATTATCTTTTCGAGATGATCGATTCTCTCGAGGCTCTCATGGACACATTCGAGGGCAAGCCGATCGGTTTTGCCGAACGGCTCAGGCGCCAGATCCGTGTCGATACAACGGTGATCGGTGACGATGTTCTCGGCACCTACCGCGCAACGATCCGGGCCGGGCTCGACGAGATGGGCTATCGCGACGGCGATCTGGCGGCAGACCTGGCGCGCTGGGAGGCCGACACGATCGTGCCGCGTGACGCGGTCATCCCGACGCTCGAGGATCTGCTCTGGCAGTCGCGCCAGCGGGTCGCGGCGGTGATGTATGATTTTTCTTCAGAGTGGATGGAGCCGGTCGGCGTCACGCAAAAGCCCTTTGCCGCCTATTGCGACTATCCGCGGCGCAAGGTCCTGCTCAACCTCGATTTCCCCTATACAGTTTACGCGCTCAAGCACCTTGCCACCCATGAGGCATTTCCGGGCCATCTGGTGCATCTGGGCTCCGCGAGCGTTACGTCGCGGACGGCACCATGCCGCTCGACGGCGCGCAGGTGGTTACCAGTTCGGCGTCCAGCGCGCTGTTTGAGGGTATCGCCGACAACGGCATGGCCTTTCTCGACTGGCTCGATACACCCGGCGATCAGGTCGCCGTCGCATTGCAGCGCCTGCGCAGCGCATTGCGCTGCAACGCGGCCTGGATGATGCATGAGGAGAAAAAGACCATCGAGGAGATCGTGCCCATTATCGCCGCTCAGGGCTACCAGACCACCGAGACGGTCAGGGGACGGCTGGCTTTCCTCCATCACGATCTCAGGGCGCCGTTCGTTTATGCCTATTGGTGCGGCGACGCCGCCGTGGACGCGGTCTGGAAGCAGGTGCCGCCCGCAGAGCGCAAGAGATTCTGGCACTATCTCTACGGCACGATGCACACCCCCACCACGCTGGCCAGGTACTGGCGGTAACCTCCAGAGGCGAAAAACGGGCTTGACCAAAATATAGTCGACGTTATTGTCGACAATATTGCGGAGAGGTAACGCCTTTCCGATCCTGCTCGTTTGAACCCTGAAGGGCTGCGCGACTCACCGGCGCGCGGCGTATGGTAGTGATGTCGACATCGTCCCGCCCGCAAGCCAAAAGCTTCGTTCCGCCGGAAAACACCCTTCATGAATTCCAGGCCGATACGGTCGAGGGGTTTGACGATGCCCATGCACTGTTCAAGGACCTGCGGGGCCGCTGCCCCGTGGCCCACAGCGCCGATTTCGAAGGCTTCTGGGTCGTGACCCGCTATGCCGACGTCGTCCGCGTCCTTGCCGATTCTCAGACCTTTTCGACGGCAAAGCAGAATGTCGTCCCTCGGGTCGCCACCTCCGGGCGGCGGCCGCCCCTGCATCTCGACCCGCCCGAGCACACCCCATATCGCAGAGCCATTTCGCCGCTGTTCAGCGCCGACCGGATGGCGGCCTGGGAGCCGGTGGTTCGCACCATCGTCTCCGATCTGCTCGCGCCGCTGGTCGAGCGTGGCGAGGCCGATATCTGCGTGGACTTTTCCTACCGGCTACCGATTTTCGTCCTGGCCGAATTCTTTCATATTCCGCCCCGGCAGGCTGAAAAAATCCGCAATATCGGGGCCGATTTCAATCGGGCACTGCAGGTGAGAGACACCGCCAAGCTCGAGGAAACGAGCCTATTTCTCTATGACGTGGCCCGCGACATCATCGCCGAGCGCAAGGCCGCGCCCCTCGATCCTGCGTCCGACCCCACAAGCGCGCTGCTGGCGGCACGGGACGAGGATGGAAAGGCGCTGCCCGAGGACATGATCCTGGGAACGATCCGGCAATTGCTCGTGGTGGGCATTATCGCGCCAACGACATTCACTGGCTCGATGGCGGTCCATCTGGCCCGGAACCCCGATCACTTCGCGCTGCTCAAGAACGATCCATCGCTTGTGCCTGCGGCTCTCGAGGAGTTGCTGCGGCTCTATACGCCCTATCGCGGCTTTGCCCGCACCGCAAAGGCCGACGTGGAAATCGGCGGCCGCACGATTGCAAAGGACGAGCCGATCGCGCTTGCCTTTACCTCTGCCAACCGCGACCCGGAGGCTTTCGAGGATCCCGACAGTTTCCGGCTCGACCGGACGAACGCCAAACAGCATGTCGCGTTCGGGCTCGGTCCGCACCAATGCGCCGGCGCACCCCTGGCGCGCCTGATGCTCAGGGTCACGCTCGAAGAACTGGTCAGGCGCACATCGGGGTGGGAACTGGCTGGCCCGACCCCCATGACGACATGGCCCGAATACGGTCCGCTGTCGGTGCCGGTGCGCTTTCGGCGCGAGCCGGCCGGTGAACGGGGCTAGCTGAAATGGTGGGCGGCAAGGCGCATGACATGAGCGTTGCCGGCACGGACATGCGCGCGCATGGCGGCCTCGGCCGCATCGGGATTTCCGGCAAGAATGGAGGCGGTGACCACCTGGTGGTCCCGGTTGGAATTGGCCATGGAATCGGAGGAAAAATTCCGCGGCAACTGCAGCCGGTAAAGAGGCAGGCGGACGCGATGGAGAAACTCCTCGATGTGTCGATTGCCGGCAATGGTGCAGATCGTGGCGTGATAGGCGAAATTTTCCCTGTTGTAGGTGTCCACGTCATGAGCGGCGACAGCGGCGTCAAGGCGCGCCTGATGGGCTTGGAGGGCCGCCCGCTGGTCGGGCGAGAGTTCGGTTTCGGCCGCAAGGCGCGCCGAAAGACCCTCAAGGACCTCCCGCACCCTGCCCATTTCAAGGATTTCGGCGCGGGTGAAACGGCGGACATAGACGCCGCGATTGGCGACGAATTCGAGATAGCCCTGGCCGACCAGGGTCTTGAAGACCTCGCGGATGCGGCCGCGCCCGGCTGCATATTCCTCGGCCAGATCGACTTCGATGAGTCTCTGGCCGGGCGCATAGGCGCCGCTGTGAATGCGCGCCTTGATCTGTTCTGCGATGGCGCTGGTCGGTAACGGGCCGCTGGCCGTGGGCTCATCCATCAAGGCGGGTCCGGTGGTGGTTGACATTGGAGGCGAACTTACAGCCGCCGCTCGCGGCAAGTCAAATGCCGCGACACAATATAGTCGACAATTTGTTGACTTCTTTGTTCTGAACTATAACATTACCAAAATCGGGCCATAGCTGAGGGAGGAAAGATATGGAACGAATGCTCGGAAATTTCAGAAAGACCACACTGGCCGCGCTGCTGTGCGCAACGACACTGATCGTTGCTCCGGCCACACCGGCCTGGGCGCAGGCCGACGAACTGGTCGTCGCGCTTTCGACCTTTTCGGAAGAAACCATGACGCCCTGGGGCGGCAGCGGCCAGCGCAAGACCTATCTCGATCTTGCCTATGAATACCTGACCTATATCGACCCCGAGACCGGTGAAGCAGTTTCCTGGCCTTGCCCAATCCTGGGACATGAGCCCCGATGGCAGGACATGGACCTTCCATCTGCGCGAGGGGATCGAATTCGCGGGTGGCTACGGCGAACTGACGTCCGAGGACGTCGCCTATTCGATCGCCCGCCTGATCGGGGAAGATTCGCGCGCCGGCCCCGCTTCGGCCATGCGCCGCGCCATCGCATCCGTGCAGACGCCGGACGAGCGCACCGTCGTTGTCAATCTCAACGTCCCCGATTTCGAGCTTGCCAAGGGCTATTTCGGCTCCGGCCAGCAATTGGGCATCGTCTCGAAGGCCTATTTCGATGAGTTGGGGGCCGATGAAGCCCAGGCCCGTCCCATCGGAACCGGGCCCTATGTCCTCGAAAACGTCACGTCCGGCTCGGAAATCCTCATGACACTGCGCGAGGATCTGGGCGACCACTGGCGTGTGAACCCCGAATTCGAAACGGTCTCCTTCCGCGTGGTGCCCGAAGAATCGACCCGTGTTGCAATGTTGCAGACCGGGGAGGCCGATATTGCCCCGATCGGATTTGATTCCATTCCCACAGTGGAAGATGCAGGGTTGCGGATTGTCTCGGCACAGGCGACGTGGTCGCCGGTGGTGCGCTTCGGCGGTCTGATCCAGACCGACCCCGCGCGGTACAACCCCGATACGCCCTGGGCCAGCCGCGAGGTGCGTCAGGCCCTCAACTACGCGGTGGACAAGCAGACCATCATCGATGAGCTGTTCCAGGGTGAAGCCACGATTGCGGCGAGCGATACGCCGGTGCCGGCGTGGTCGGAGGTCGAGCCCTATCCCTATGATCCCGATATGGCGCGCCAATTGCTGGCCGAAGCGGGCTATCCGGACGGGTTTGACATCACCCTCAAGACCTTTACCACCGCACCCGGCGCCGAACTGCCGCTTATGGCCGAGGCCGTAGCGCTCTACTGGCAGGACATCGGGGTCAACACCACCATCGAGCCGGTCGACTGGCCCTCGATCCGCACCGCATGGACCCAGGGGCAGGCCAGTGATTACGTCTGGACCCATCGCGGCTTTCCGTTCGCCAGCGCAGCCAACGGGCTCGAGGCAGGCTTCATGCAGGACAGCCTGTTCGCCAGCTTCACCTCGCCCGAACTCGAGGCGATGATCCAGCAGTTCTCGAGCGAAGAGGACGCGCAAACCCGCTCGGCTCTCTTTACCGAAATCGGGCAGTATCTGCGCGACGAAGCGGCCGGTGTGTTCATCGCCCTTGCCAACGAGCCCTACGGGGTCAGCGACAAGGTGGGTGAATGGGACATCTCGGGTGCCTATGGCTGGAATTTCGACCGCGCCACCAGGGCTCAATAATCTCCTGCTTTGCCCCGGCCCGGCCCTTTGCAGGTCGGGCCGGGGCTGTGTTTTTGTGCGGAATATCACGGAACAGGCATGCTCAAGCTCATCGCAACCCGCATCACCGAAGCCCTGATCGCACTGCTCCTTATGAGTCTCGTGATCTTCCTGCTCAGCAGGCTCACCGGCGACCCGGTCGCGTTGATGCTCGGTGATGGTGCCACCGAGGCCGACCGGCAGGCATTGATCGCAGAGCTTGGTCTGGATCGCTCGCTTCCGGTTCAGTATCTCACGTTCATCGGCAACGCCCTGACCGGGGATTTCGGCCGCTCGCTGACCGCCAGCGCCGAGCCGTCCATAGATCTCGTGCTCTCGCGCCTACCCGCTTCGCTCAGCCTTGCCGGTGTCGCTTTGGTGTTTACGCTGGTCATCGGCATCGTTTTCGGGGTTTTCGCGGCGGTGATGCACAATACGCCAGTCGATATCGCCGCCCGTCTCGTGGCGCTGGTCGGGCAGTCGGTTCCCAGCTTCTGGCTGGGCATTGTCCTGATGTATGTCTTTGCCGTGCAATTGCGGTGGCTGCCCACCTCCGGTTACGGCCAGTGGGAGCACTATATCCTACCCGCGGCGACCCTGGGCCTGTTTACCCTTGCCGCCATCACCCGGCTGGTGCGGGCCAGCATGCTCGAGGCGCTGGGCAGCGAATACATAAAGCTCGCGCGCGTCAAAGGGCTTTCGGAAGCCGTGGTTGTCTGGAAACACGCCCTGGCCAACAGCCTTATTCCCGTCATCACCTTCATGGGGACGTTCTTTGCCGTGATGATCACCGGCGCGGTGGTGGTGGAAACCGTTTTCGCCTGGCCGGGCATCGGCAGGCTGGCCTACGAGTCGATCCTGGCCCGCGATTTCCCCGTCGTTCAGACGGTCGTGCTCGTCATCACCGCCCTGTTCATTCTCGCCAACCTTCTGGTCGACATCCTTTACGTGATCGTTGACCCGCGCATGCGGAGCCGGGGCTGATGACCGACCCTATCCAGACCAATGCGATGGGTACTCCCTCTCGCCTTCAGGGCAAGTTTGCGGCAATCGCCGGCTATGGGGCCAGTTCGGCTGGACGGTGCGACTGGCCATGGTGCTCCTGGCGATCTTCGTGCTCGTGGCGCTTCTGGGACCGCTCATTTCGCCCCATGATCCGCTTGCCGGCTCCCTCAGGGCACGGCTCGATCCGCCCGCCTGGCAGGAGGCGGCTCCTGGACGCATCCGCTCGGTACCGACAGGCTGGGACGCGACATCCTCTCGCGCCTGATCGCCGGTGCGCGAATTTCGCTCACCGTCTGTGCGCTGGTCATAGCGATCGCGGGGGCGATGGGAACTGCCGTGGGCACGCTGGCCGGCTATTTCGGCGGCTGGACGGACAGGATCTTCATGCGGCTCGTTGACCTGGCGCTCTCGTTTCCGGTGATTCTTCTGGCGCTGTTGCTTGGCGCCATCTCCGGCCCCAGCTTTACCAACATCATCATCGTGATCTCGCTGGTGCTCTGGAGCCAGTATGCACGCATGGCGCGTGGGGAGACCCTCAAGATCCGCAACGAGGATTATGTCGATCTGGCGCGCACATCGGGCCTGTCTGATTTCAGGATCATCTGGCGCCATATCCTGCCCAATATCGCGCCATCGCTCATCGTCATCGCCACGCTCCAGGTCGGCGTCGTGATCGTGCTCGAAGCCTCGCTGAGCTTTCTCGGTGTCGGCGTTCCACCCCCGGCGCCCTCATGGGGCTCGATGGTTGCCGATGGCCGCTCCTATATCACCTCGGCCTGGTGGCTGTGCATGATTCCCGGGCTCGCGATCCTTTTGACCGTCATGTCGGTCAACATCGTTGGCGACGCGCTTGCCGACAAGATCAACCCCGCACTCAGAGGACGCAATATCTGATGGTTCATGAGACTTCCCGCGGCGAAGGGGCGCCGCTGCTCGAAATGCGCGACGTCAGCGTGCGACTGGGTCGACAGCCGACGCGCCCGCGCTGATCGAAAACGTGAACCTGGCCATCCAGGCCGGCGAGACGGTCGGTCTGGTGGGCGAAAGCGGCTCGGGCAAGACAACGCTCGGCATGGCCCTGCTGCGCCTGCTGCCGCCCCTGCTCGACAAGGGGTTGTCGGGCGAAATCCTCTATCAGGACCGTGACATCGCGCGGCTGGGCAAGAACGAGCTGGCCGCCATCCGCGGTGGCGAGATCTCCATGATCCTGCAGGACCCGATGGCCTCGCTCAATCCTGTCTTTTCCGTGGGAAACCAGCTCAGGGAGGCTCTCCGCCTTCACGCGACAGCCAGTGGCAGTCTTGAGGAACGGGCCGTCGCCGCGCTCGAAAGCGTAAAGATACCCTCTGCGCAGGCGCGGTTGGCCAACTACCCCCACCAGATGAGCGGCGGCATGCGCCAGCGCGTCGTCGGAGCGATATCGCTCACCCGCGCACCCAAGCTGCTGATCGCGGACGAGCCCACCACGTCGCTGGACGTCACGATCCAGTACCAGTTTCTCGACCTTCTCAAGGACCTCCAGCGGCGGCTGGGCATGGCCATGCTGTTTATCACCCACGATTTCGGGGTGGTGGCCAGAATGTGCGACCGTGTGGCGGTCATGTATGCCGGGGAGATCGTCGAACAGGGCCCGGTGCGCGATATTTTCGCCCGGCCCGCCCATTGGTACACCCGTGCCCTGCTCGATAGCGTACCGACACTCGATACGGCCCTCGATCGGCTGCCCACCATTCCGGGTAGCCCGCCCACAGTGGGCGCCCGCCCGGCCGGATGTCGCTTTCATCCCCGCTGCGCCAACGCACAGCCGCAGTGCCGCACGGCGCCGCCAACCGTGACGCTGGGCGCCGGGCACACGGCGCGCTGCTGGTTTCCCCTCGGCGCACAGGCAGGTGCGGCATGACCCAACCGATCCTCTCCGCCCGGGGCCTTGGCCGGGTCTTCAAGGTTCGGCATCGCGGCCGCATGCAGGACCTCCACGCGGTCACCGAACTCGATCTTTCGCTGGAGCCCGGACGCACGCTGGGCATTGTCGGGGAGTCGGGCTGCGGCAAGACAACGCTAAACCGCATGCTGTTGCTGCTCGATACGCCCAGTTCCGGCGAGGTGCGGTTCAGGGGCAAGACATTTGCAGAAATGTCGGCCACCGAGCGCCGGGATTTCAGACGGGCGGTCCAGCCGGTGTTCCAGAACCCCTTTTCGTCGCTCGATCCCCGCATGCGGGTGGGAAAGATCATAGCCGAGCCGCTCTCGACCATTCCCGATCTGTCCAAAGCCGATATTGCGCGCCGGGTGGCCGAAGTGCTCGAGGCGGTGGGGCTCAGGGCAGAGGACGCCCGGCGCTTCCCGAACGAATTTTCCCGGCGGTCAGCGTCAGCGCATCGCCATTGCGCGGGCCATCGCCTCGAAACCGCAAATTCTCATGCTCGATGAGCCCGTATCGTCCCAGGACATCTCCATCCGGGCGCAGATCCTCAATATTCTCAAGGATCTCCAGGACGAATACGGGCTGGGATGCGTGTTCATCTCCCACGATCTGGCAACTGTCCGGTTCATGGCCCACGATGTCGTGGTCATGTATCTGGGGCGCGTCATAGAGCGCGGTACCGCCGAGGCGATCTGCACCCGGCCCGGCCACCCCTATACCAAGGCCATGCTGGCTGCTGCGCTGCCGCCCGATCCCGATGCACCCGAGCCCGAATTGCCCCCGCAGGGAGAATTGCCCAGCCCTCTCGATCCCCCTTCGGGATGCCCCTACCACACGCGGTTGTCCGCTCAGCATGGATGTCTGCGCGGTCGAGCGGCCCCCCATGCTGCCGGCTCCCCATGGTGGGCTCGCCGCCTGCCACCTTCTGGCGCCGGAGCATTCGCGATGAGCCTCGATTTTGTCGCCGTTGGCGATGTCGGCCCCGACAGGGATGATCCCGAAACCATTTTCGATGCGGTCAGGGATCGCATCCGCGCCGCCGATCTGGGTTTTTTTGCCAGCTCGAAGTGAACCTGACGAAACGGGGAGCGCGTCTCCCCCAGGCCCGGCACACCATACGCGGAAAGCCCGAGATCGGTGCCGCCCTGGTGCGGGCGGGTTTCGAGATCGTATCCTTTGCCGGCAATCACTGCCTCGACTGGGGTGAAGAAGGGCTCCTCGACACGATTGCAACGCTCGAAAGCGCAGGGGCGGTCCAGGTCGGCACCGGTCCGACGCTCGATGCGGCGCGCGTCCGGCCATCATTGAGCGCGGCGGGGTCAGCGTGGGCGTGCTGGCGGTCAATTCCATCCTGCCGATGAATTACTGGGCCGATGAACGCCGGGCCGGATGCGCGCCGCTGCGGGCTCACACGGTCTATGAGCAGATCGAGCACGATCAACCCGGAACGCCGGCAAGGATCGTGACCTATGCCCAGCGCGGCGATCTTGCTGCGCTCGTCGAGGGCGTGAAAAGCCTGCGCCGGCAGGTGGACGTCGTGATCGTATCCCATCATGCCGGCATTCATTTCGTGCCGGCGGTCATCCCCGACTACCAGCGGGAGGTGGCGCATGCGGTTATCGATGCCGGAGCCGATCTGGTGCTCGGTCACCATGCCCATATTCTCAAGGGAATAGAAATCTACAAGGGCAAGACCATCGCCTACAGCCTTGCCAATTTCGCCATCGATCTGCTGATGGACGAGGCCCACGCCAAATCAAGGGGATTTAAGGAAATCCAGAAGCTCAATCCCGATTGGTGCCCGACTTTTCCTCCCGCTACAATTTTCCCGCCGGATTCGGCAATGAGCGTGATGGTTGAAGCCCGGTTGAGCAAAGAGGGCATCAGAGACGTTCGCCTGGTTCCGATCATGATCGGCAAGGATGCCATGCCGCGCATCGTCAACCCCGGCGACCCCGATTTCGAGCGGATACGGCGCTATCTCGCGACATTTCCGACCATGAGCGCCTTGGGTCGGCCATCGAGAGGGATGGCGATCGGCTGATTGTCCGGCACCGCCAATGATTTCGAGCCGGGCGGTCATCGAGCGATACTGGTCGGTTCTCGACCGGCCCCTTGATAAAAATGCTCTGGCCGCCGCACAGATCGCGCTGGCCGATGGCCTCGCGGTCATGGTGGCGGCTGTCGATCTTGAGCCGGCAGCCCAGCCCTTTGCCGATCACGCAACGGCGCTGGGCGGGACAGGGCGCGCATCGATCATCGGCACCGGCGGAAAAAGTTCGGCGCCCCTGGCCGCGCTCGCCAATGGAGCGCTGGCCCATGCGCTCGATTTCGAGGATACGTTCGAAGCGGGCATGATCCATCCCAACGCCTCGCTTGTTCCCGCCGTGCTGGCTCTGGCCGAGAGCGAGCGGGCCGAGGGGGGCACGGTTCTCAGGGCATTGGCTTTGGGGTGTGACTTTGCCTGCCGGCTGTCCCTCTCGCTCGACGGGGATCCGGCCCAAAAGGGCTGGTACCATCCTCCCATCCTTTCGGGACTGGGCGCGACCCTTGGCGCCGCCGTGATCGCGCAGCTGACCGAGCAACAAATGCTCGACGCACTGGGCTGTTTGCGGCCCAGTTCATGCTTTCGGACGAACTCAAGCGCTCGCCGCAATCGCATTTGCGCGCCGTGCGCGAGGGGCTGGCGGCGCGCGCCGCGGTCGAAGCGGTTCTGCTGGCCCGCCATGGGGTTCGGGCGCTCGACCATCCACTCGAAGGACAAAGCGGGGTCTTTCACCTTCTCACCGGCGCGCCTCCGCGCTCCGGCCCGATGCTGGAGGGGCTGGGCGAGCAGCTTTACGGCCCGGCGGTCGCGCTTAAGCGCTGGCCATGCTGCCGCGGCACCCACAGTGCGATTATGGCGGCCCGTGCCCTGCGTGACAAAGGCGTCGCGCCCGAAGCCATCGCCCGCGTCGAGGTGGTGGTAACGCCGCCCAATGACATGCTGTTCGGACCCGGACCGCAGGCCAGTGTCCCGCGCACGCCGATCGGCGCCAAATTCTCAATTCCCTTCGTTTTCGCCCAGACCATCAAGCACGGCACTATTGCGCTCAATTCCTTCTCGCACAGCCATTTGGCAGACCCCCAAATCATTGCCCTGGCCGGTCGCGTCAGAATGGCATCGCTCGAACGCGATGCCGGATTCGACGCCATATATGAGGTGAGCCTCGCCAACGGCGCGGTGCATCGGGAAACAATTGCCCAGGTTCCCATCTGGCGCACCGCCGATGTGACGCTGGACGACCTCTGGCCCAAGGTCGGCGATTGCTTTCGGGCCCGTGGCCGCTCGATGTCGCTTGAAGCCTATTTTGCCGCCATTGCAAGACTGGATCAGGACGGCGTCGAACCGCTCATGGCGCTGCTATAGCGCCGGCTCGGACAATCCCAGCTCGGCCAGCACTTCGGCGGTATGCTGACCCAGTTGCGGCGGGGGCGCACTGACCCCCGGTCCGTCATGGGCGAATTTGAAGCCGGCATTGAGGATCGATGTCTGCCCGACCGCCTCATTGGGAACTTCGATAGCGAGCCGCAGGCCCCGGCCCTCCAGTTGCGGCAGGTCCAGAACGTCGCGCAAGGGACGCACCGCGCCCGCCGGAACGCCGGCATCTGCCAGCCGCCGCTCCCAGTCCAGCGCCGAGCGGGTCTTGAAACTCCGGGCAAGCTCCCCCTGCAATTCCTTGTCATGGGCCATGCGCTGGTCGGGGTCGGAAAACCGGGGATCGGTGAGGATCGGGCGCTCGAGTGCTTTGCACAGACGTTCATACTGGTTCTGCTGGACGGCGCCGATGGTGATCGGTTCGTCGAGCGTGGCAAAAGTGTCCGCGGTGGGGCAAGCGAAAAGCCGCGATTGCCCGTCCGGCGTGGCTCGATATTGGAGATCATCAGCGGATTGATGACCGAGGCCATCATGACGAGCGAGGCATCGAGCATGGACATGTCGATATGCTGGCCGCGCCGCTGCGGATCGCGCTCGCGCTGGATATAGGCCGATTGGATGGCGAAGGCGGCAAGGAGCGCGCTGTAGGTGTCGACGATGGGAAATCCGACCCGCATCGGGCCGTTGCCCGGTTCGCCCGAAAGCCCCATAAGGCCCGAAACCGACTGGATGATCTGGTCGATGGCCGGATAGTCGCGCATCGGGCCGGTCTGCCCGTATCCCGAAATCGAGCAGAAAATCAGCCCGCCATTGTCCTTTTTGACCTCGTCATAGCCCAGGCCCAGCCGGTCGATCACCCCGGGCCGGAAATTTTCGACCAGGATGTCGCTTGTGGCCACCAGCTTGCGGGCGGCATCGCGGCCGAACCGGGACTTGAGATCGAGCACCACCGATTTCTTGCCCGCATTGGCACCGATGAACGGCTCGGACATGCCGCGCAGCTCGCGTCGTTGCGTATAGTTGCGCAACACATCGCCGCTGGGCGGCTCGACCTTGATGACCTCGGCGCCGAGCAGCCGCAGGAAATGCGTAGCAAGCGGGCCGCAATGACGTGGCTGAAATCGGCAATACGGACGCCGGCCAGGGGTTGGGCCAAGGTTCTGCTCCTCCATTTAGTTCACTAAATGAACTAAATGGAGGAGGGGTGTCAAGTCCCCGGTCAGTCGGTGGCGCTTCCCGAAATGCCTTCGGCAGAGCCGGTCCGGTCCCTGTTTGCGCTCCACCAGATGCTGGTGCAGCCGGTTGAGCAGGTCGAAAAGCTCGGTCCTCTCCTGCGCATCAAAGGGCGTAAGCAGGGCGTCGTGCTGATCGGCCATGCGGGCGTTGATCTGCGCGTATTTGGCCCTGCCGGTCCTTGTGAGCGTGAGTGCATTGAAGCGCTTGTCGGCTTCGAACCTTTTCGCGCTGGACCAGACCGCGCTCCTCGAGCCCCTTGATGACTTTTGTGACTGCCGACTTCTTGAGCACAAGGGTTGCGGCAACCTCGTTTTGCGAAATCGTCGGGTTGAGCCCGATCAGGCTGATGACGGCAATTTCGCCCTGCTCAGTTTCGAAATCGGCGAAAAAGGCGGCGTTCTCCGCGCGGATATAGGCGCGCAGGGCGCGCGTGAGAAAGGCAGGTTCTGCCGCAGGGCGCCGAGATTTACGCCTTGGGCCTGCGGGTCACCGGGCTCGGCCTTGCTCATGGCAACTCCTTGTCGCTGGGCTGATGGTGACTATCCGCGGATCGGCCCCGAGTCAAACACGCGCGCAACCGAACCGGGTTGACTCCGGATATATATAGTTCATAAGTGAACTAAAGAGGAGGCGCATGCATGGTGATGATCGATGACCGGCAAACGCTGGCCGGACAGGCGCTGGACGCGGCGTTCGAGGCGCCCGACGGCGCGGCGGCCGGGCTCGACCGTCCCCTGGTTGGCATTTTCGGTCACGGCGCGCCCGAGACGCTCATCTCGGCAAGCGGCGCTGTCCCTGTGCACGTCAATTTCGGGCGTTTGGATGGCTCGGGTGTCGGGGCTATCGATCAGCTGATCGAGCCGTTCGTCGATCATGAAGTGAGAATCTTTCTCAACCGGTTTGCCGCCGGCGCCTTTACGGGCTTTGCCGGGATCGTCTTTGTCCGCGACGATGCCGCAGCGCTCACCGCCTATCAATATGCCACCGAATGGGTGCGGCAGGGACGGGCGCCGCGCGGAACCCCGCCGCTGTTCCTGTTCAACCTCGTGCACGCGGCCAGTGATCCGGTTCGCACCTTCAATGACATTCAGATCGAAAAGCTGGTAAGCTTTCTCACCGCCATCGGGCTCGATGATCCGAGGCCGGATTGGCCGGAGCGACAGCGCAGGCAGTCAGTCGCCAGCGTGCGCTCGAGCGCGTCTCACACTCCGCCCGCGGGGCACGGGCCATGGTCTGGCGCAATGCCGGCCGCTTCCTTGCGCCAGAGCGGCACGCCGACTTGCTTGAAGCGGCAATCGTCGAGGACGCGAGCCCTCCCGCGCCCCTGCGGCTCGGCCTTGTGGGTCGGGGCTTGCGTCCGCCGATGCCTATGCGGCCTTCGCCGGTTTCGGTGACATCGTTTGCGATCTCCAGCCCTTCGGGCAGATATGGCCGGCCCCTGGGAATGCGAGCCTTCTCGCGCGGCCATGCGCGATCTCATGGCCGGTGATCCGTTCTGCCTCAGAATTTCACACCGCCGCAGCGTCATCGCCAAGCAATGCTGGACGCGATCGAAGCGGCCAAGTGCGACCTTGTTGCTCTGCCAGCTGGCACAGACCGACGATACTTTCGGCTGGGAAATCCCGGGACTGGCCAAGGCGCTGCAGGCGCGCGACATCGGCTTTGTCAATCTGGGCTTTCGCGATGCCGTGCCGGGACCGGCTGGATCGAACGCGCCCGCAAACTGATCGGGCAGGCGTTGGAGACCGCGCCCATGAGCTATACACCGCTGCAATCGACACGGGCTGCGACAGATCACCAGCGCGACTGGGCCAAAGGGCTGCGGGCGCAGATCACTTCGGGCGCTCAATATGGGCTTTGTCAATGCAGATACGCCTCACGAATTGTTCCATGCCATGGGCATGCCCATCGTGACCAATCAATGGTGGTCGGCCGTCATTGCCGCCAAGCAATTGTCCGAGTTCTATTTTGACCACATGCAGGCCATCGGCTTTCATGAGCGGCTGGCGCGCTATTCGAGCCTGCCGCTCATTGCCGAGCTCGAAGGCGATGTGGAACGCCAGCCCTGGGGCGGATTGCCGGCCCCGGCCATTCTGTGCGCCCGCCAGAGTGCCGACGACCACCAGAAGATCTTTTCGCTCTGGTCGCAAAGCACCGGCGCGCCGCTGGTGCTGCTGTCCGCCCCGGCCGTGCCCGATGCCCGCCCGACTGGTGGGTAGAGGCGCGCAGCGATTGGGAAGACCTCTACCATACCGACCGGCTCGACCTCATGGTCGCCGAGTTCGAGGACCTGATCGCCCGGCTCGAGGCCCTGACAGGCCGCAATTTCGACCGGGAGGCCTTCAGCGATTACATGGCGGCCATCGATCGGCAGGAAAAGATATTCGAGCAGGCCAGCGAGATGATCGCGGCAGCTCCGCGCTGCCCCATCCGCATCAACGACCAGATTCCCAACGTTATGATCCCCCAATGGCATCGCGGATCGGACTGGGCGCTCGATCACGCGCGCCGGTTCCGCGACGAACTAGGGGCGCGCATCGCCGATGGCGAGGCGGTGGTTGCCGATGAGCGCATCCGCATGATGTGGATCGGCGCCGGACTCTGGTTCGACACCAGCTTTTTATGGCGCGTTCGAGGAAAGCCATGGCGCTGTCTTTGCGTGGTCGATGTATCTCCCTTTCGCGGCTGACGGATACATCCGGGCCGATCATGGCGATCCATTGCGGGCGCTGGCGGCCAGGGTTTCCGCAATGACCGAGCAGTTTGCATCAGCCCCCCTGGGTCAATGCTGGCTGGTCGAACAGGCCAGAAAATACCGCATCGACGTCGCTCTGATATGCCTCATTCCCCGGCACGACCGGTTCTCCGGACACGGCTCGCTGTTTGCCAAGCAGGCGCTCGAGGCGCAGGGGGTTCGGGTGATCGAGGTCTGGTCCGACATGGTCGACCAGCGCGACTGGGATCGCGATGCCGTGGTGGGCCGGATTACGGGCCGGTGCTCGCCCAGGTGTTGCGCGAGAAGAGTTTTGACATAGTTTCATAAACTGAACCATTATTATTTATAACTAGATCGGCCTTAAGCCGGCGGGAAAAGGAGGAGCGCCATGAGCGCGTTGAACGGCCTCAAGATTGCCGATTTCTCCTGGGTGGGCGCGGGACCGCGCGCCACCAAGGACCTGGCGGACAATGCGCCACAGTGATCAAGATCGAGTCCCGCAAGCGGCTCGATCTCGGCCGCCTGTCGCCGCCTTTTGCCGGCGGGGGTGAAAGACCCTGACGGATCGGCCTTTTTTTGCCCAGACCAACACCTCAAAGCAAAGCGTTACGATCAACCTTTCCGACCCGCGCGGCGTCGATATCGCCCGCAGGCTGGTTGCGTGGGCCGATGTGGTCGTCGAAAATTTCGGACCCGGCTTCATGGAGCGGATCGGGCTCGGCTATGATGCCCTCCGGCAGATCAACCCGACATCATTCTCGCCAGCGTATCGGTGGCTGGCCGTACCGGACCCATGGCGGGGTTCCGGGCTACGGCAATTCGGCGGCAGCCCATTCCGGCCACGCGGCGCTGACCGGCTGGCCCGGCGGCGACCCGCATATGCCGCCCCTGGCCTATGGAGACGTGGTGGCCCCCATGTTCGCGACCGTGGCGATACTGGCTGCACTCGAACACAAGGCGCGCCCACCGGTGAGGGCCAGCACCTCGATATTTCCCAGATTGAACCCATGGTGCATGTGATCGCCGATCTCTACGCCCTCGACACATTGCCCGAAAAAGCCGGCAACGAGGACGCCACTTACGCGCTGCACGGGGTTTTTCCCACAAGGGGCGAGGACGAATGGATCGCCATCGCCGCCTGTGCCGGGGCCGAACTGGACCACGGCTGGCAGAGCTTCTCGGGCTGGAGCCGGAAAATGTGACCGGCGAGACGGTTGCAGCCAGAACCCTGGCCTTTGACCGGTTCGAGATTGCCGACCGTCTGGCGGCAGCCGGTATTGCGCAGCCGCCGTGCAGGATGCCCGCGATGGTCGCCCGGAGCGACGAGCTGGCAACGGGCCGGCATTTCGTTTCAACCGATCATCCCGTACTGGGGCAAGGCGGCAATGCCCGCGCCCCCCTACACGATGGACCAGACCCCATGGTCGATCGGAAACGCGCCTCTGCTGGGAGAGCACAACGGCGCGTTCTTGTCGTATGCTGGGCATGACGCGTGCGGATGTCGAAGCGCTCGAAGCCCAGGGGGTACTGACATGAAGCTGCTCGATGGCATCAGGGTTCTCGAAATTTCCGACGGGCTTGTCGATTTCGGCGGCCATATGCTTGCCGAACTGGGCGCCGATGTCGTGGCCATCGTGCCCGATGCGGCCGACGAACCGTCTCGCACGCTGGCCTTTCATCACGGCAAGACCCGGCTGGTTGCCGACAGCTCGAAAACGGTCCGCGGAGCTTGCCAGCCGGGCCGACGTGATCCTGGACGGGCGCGGTTTGGCGATCGCTTCGATCTCGGTGCTTCGCCGAACGCAATCCATATCCGCGTCAGGCCGTTCTCCCGGATGGCGGTCCCATGGATGGGCGTCCGGCCAACGATCTCACGTTGATGGCCCTTTCGGGGCTCATGACCGTCATCGGCGACCCCGAGGCGCCGCCGCTGCGGTTTCCCGGTCGGCAGGCCTATGCCCTGACCGGCATCCAGGCTGCGACCGCGGCACTGATGGGGCTTTATGCGCGCGGCGGATCGGGCGGGGGCAGACCGCGTCGCTCTCGGCACTGCAAAGCGCAACGCTTGCCAATTACCCGCGAGCCGGTCATGTATGAGTGGACCGGCCGGATCGGAAAGCGCCAGGGCAACCTTCTGGTGCGCGGCAAGTCGGGCGTTCGTCAGGTCTGGCCGTGCAGGGACGGTCATGTGACCTGGTCGATGATCGACAATCCACCCATGATGCGCGCGCTGGTCTCGGTCCTGGCCCAACAGGGCGTCGCAGGAGAATTGGCCGATATCGACTGGGACAACACCCTGGTGGCCGACACCCCCCAGCCGACCATCGACCGCTGGCAGCAGGTGGTCGGAGATTTTTTTGCCCGCCACACCAGAGCCGAACTTGGGGAATGGTCGCTCGAAAAGGGCTGGGGCCCTTTCGGTCATCAATACACCCCAGGATGTGCGCGAGAGCGATCACCTCGCCGATCGGGGGTTGTTCGTTGAGGTTCGCGACGAAGAAAGCGGGCACGTCTCGCGTGTTCCCGGTCCCCTCTTCAAATCCAGTCTTCCCATGCAGGCCCCCGACCGTACGCTCAAGGCGCCAATGCCCCGCGTCGGCTTTTGACGGCTGGAGCGTGCCATGACCGCGCCTCTTGACGGCCTTAAGGTCTCGACTTCTCGCGCCTACTTCCCGGCCCCTACTGCACCTGGCTGCTGGCCGATATGGGGGC
>JACADM010000054.1_pt1 | contig 55110 bp, 55 predicted proteins | sample 7512371 | NCBI WGS metagenome assembly JACADM01 (sample SAMN14389041, study PRJNA612141) | algae metagenome | isolation source: non-axenic algae culture | place: India: Navi Mumbai | collected 2017-01
GGAAGCCCTCGACGATCACCTTGTCGCCGGCGGACAGTCCCTTGGTGATCACCCAGCGGGTGTCGACGATGCGGCCGGTCTCGACGGAGCGCAGCTCCGCCTTGTCGTCGGCGCCGACCACGTAGACCTGCGCCTGGCCGCCGGCATTGCGCTGCACCGCCTGCTGCGGCACGGCGAGGGCGTTGTTCTCGATGCCCTGCTCGATCAGCACGCGGACATACATGCCCGGCAGCAGGTCGCCGTCGGGTTGGGGAACTCGCCGCGCAGGGTGATCTGGCCGGTGGTGGTGTCGACCGCCGCCTCGGAGAACAGCAGCCGCCCCTTTTGCGGATACTCCTGACCGTCGTCCAGCTTGAGCCGGACGGCGGCCTCGTCGGCGCGCGGCCCGGTTTGCGATCCGACGTTCAGCGAGCGGCGCAGGCTCAGCAACTGGTTGGCGGACTGGGTGAAGTCGGCATAGACCGGATCGAGCTGCTGGATCGTCGCCAGCACGCCGCTGGAGGAATCCACCAGCGCGCCCTCGGTCAAAAGGGCCCGGCCGATGCGTCCCGAGATCGGTGCCCGCACCTCGGAGAAGTGCAGTTCAGCTCGGCCGCATCGAGGCCCGCCTGGGCGATGGCGACATCGGCATCGGCCTGGGCGAGCGAGGCGATGGCGTTGTCGCGCGCCTGCACGCTGGTCACCCGCCGCTCGTGCAGCTCCTTCTGCCGGTCCGCCTCCTGGCGGGCCTGCAGCTGCACCGCCTGGGCGCGCTGCAGCGTCGCGCGGGCGCTCGCCACCTGGACGCGGAACGGCTCCGGATCGATGCGGTAGAGGACGTCGCCCTCCGGACGATGCTGCCCTGCTCGAACACGCGCTCGACCAGGATGCCCGATACGCGCGGGCGCACCTCGGCGATCCGCGTCGGGGCGATGCGGCCCGGCAGCTCGTTGGTGATCGGCAGGGTCTCGGCCTTGAGCTCGACGAAGCTCACGCCGGTCGGCGGCATGGCGGGCGCGCCGCCTGCCTCGTCTTGCTGGCGACCTCATTGCAGCCGGCGAGCAGCGCGGCGGCGAGGATCACGGCGGTCAGTCTGGATTTCATCGGGTCGACCTCTCGGGGGAAGAGGAAAGTACGGAAGCGGGCGCGGATACCGGTGCGGGCACCTGGTCGACGAGCCAGCCGATTTCGGCAATGATCCGGGCGCGTTCTTCCGGCGCCCAGTCGTGCAGTCCGAGCCATTCGAGAGACATCAGCCCCTCGATGGCGAGAAAGGCGAGCAGCGCGCCGCGGGGGCTGCGCGAATGTCCGGTGACCTGGGCGATCCGCTCGCCATAGGTTCGGGCGATCGGCTCGCGCAGGTCGGCATCCTGGGCGAGCGAGGCGAGCAGGCCGAGCGCCACCGCCCGGTCCTCCTCGGTCAGCAGGTGCGAGGCGACCTCTATGCGGGTGCGGATCGCCGCGTCCGGGTCGCCCGAAAAACTGCCCGCAACCTCCTGTTCGCAGGTGGCATGCGCGGCCAGTCGCCGCTCGACGACGGCTTTGATCAGGGCCTGCCTGTGGTCTTGTAGTCGTAAAGGACGCTGGCCTTGCTGATGCCGGCCTCGCAGGCCACCGCGTCGAGCGTCAGGCGCGCAGCACCGTCCCGCATCACGACCTGTTCGGCCGCGTCCAGTACCGTGTCGCGCTTGATTGTCCGCTTGCGTCCCATGCCGATCCCGTTTTTCCAACCGGATGGATATATATTTTCTCCGGACGGATGCAACAGGTTTTTTGCAGCGCAACACGAAGTTTTGAAAAGGCGCCGGTCCGTGTCAATCGCCGCCGCGGACCTGTATGGACCGGCGCCGGGAGGGATGCGGTGCGCGCGAGGTCAGGGTGTCCCGCATCCTGCCGGCCGTGCTGCGCAGGGCAGGGACGGCAGTCTTCTCGTCGGCGTCCGCGCCGGGCGCCGCGCAGCGCATCGCAACGAGCAGGGCGATGGTCGAGGGATCGAGCCGCGTCTGCAGTTCGGACAGGGGCGCCGGCCGGCCGATCAGGTAGCCCGCGCAGCACTCGGAGCAGCCTTCTTCGGCCAGCACCCGCAGCTCGTCGGCCTCCTCCACGCCTTCCGCCACCACGGTCATTCCGAGCGCATCTCCCAGCCGGACGATGGTTTCGACGATGGAGCGCGCGCTCGGCGTCTTGCGCATGGCGCGGATGAAGGAGCGGTCGATCTTGATCACGTCGAAGGGGAAGCGCGCCAGGTAGCCGAGCGAGGAATAGCCGGTGCCGAAGTCGTCGAGCGCGATGCGCACGCCGAGCGCCTTGAGCGCGGTGAGGATCTGCAGGGCGCGGTCCGGTCGTCGTCGATCAGCACGTTCTCGGTCACTTCCAGCTCCAGACGTCCGGCGGCAAGGCCCGTCGTCTCCAGCACGTCGCGGACGGTCTCGATGAAGTGCTTGTCGCGGAACTGCAGCGGGCTGACATTGACGCTTATGCACGGGATGTCGGGATGCGCCTGGATGATGGCGCAGGCGCGTCGCAGCACCCATTCGCCGATGGCGATAATCCGCCCCGACTGCTCGGCCACCGGAATGAAGTCGCTCGGGCTGATCATCCCCTTTCCGGGTGATGCCAGCGGATCAGCGCCTCATAACTCCCTATCCCACTGCTGCGCAGATCGAGCCGCGGCTGCAGGTAAAGTTCGAACTCTTCCTGCTCGATCGCCTGTACCAGATCGGCTTCCAGAAGCCGGCGCTTGCGCAGCGCGGCATCCATGCCTTCCTCGAACAAACAGTAGGTATCCGCCCCAAATTCTTGGCCTTGTAGAGGGCCGTGTCGGCGCGCGAGACGATGATTTCCGTGTCTTCGCCATGCAGCGGGCTGACGGCGATGCCGATGCTGGCGCCGGCGCGCAGCGTCAGGCCGTTGCCGCAGTCGATGGGCTGCGAGAGGGCATGCACCAGCCGATGCGCGAGGTCGGCCGCCTGATTGGCGAAGGCGATCTGGTGCTGGATGATCGCGAACTCATCCCCGCCCAGCCGGGAGATCGTGTCGCTCGCCGGGACGAGTGCGCGCAGCCGGTCGGCGGTCGCGCGCGTATCACCTGGTCGCCGGCCAGATGGCCGTGGACGTCGTTGATCTCCTTGAACCGGTCGAGGTCGATCATCAGCACCGCCGCCGAGCCGCCGCGCCGGCGGGCATCGGCGAGCACCGCGGCCAGCCGGTTCGAGAACACCGTGCGGTTCGGCAGTCGGTCAGCGGGTCGTGCTCGGCAAGGTGACGGATATGCTGCTCGGCCTTCTTGCGGTCGCGCAGGTCGACCATCGCCGACACCCGGGTCCGCTCGCCGCGATACAGCACCTCGCGGGCACGCACCTCCACCGGAATGCGGGTCCCGTCGGCATGGATGACGTGCAGCTCGTAGGGCCGCTTTCCTTCTGGGAGAGCTGTTCGCGCACCCGTTCGCGGTCCTCCTCCGCAAGATGGCCGAGCATGTCGGTGCCCTTGAGCTCGTCGAGCGGGCGCCCCATCAGCTGTTCCAGCGCATGGTTGCCATCGATGATACGCCCTCGCACCGAGATGACGATCGCCTCGAATGTCGCGTTGGCGAGCGCGGTGAGCCGTTCGGCTTCCTCCTCGGCCCGCAGCAGGTCCGCCTTGCGTCCGCGGGCGAGCTCTTCGTTCTGGATCGAGTCCATCAGCCGGTTGAACAGCTGCGTCATCCGCTCCGCCTCGTCGCCCGGTTCCACGGGCAGGCGCATGCTGAGATCGGCGCGCCCTTCGACCAGCCGGCCGACGGCATCCTCCACATGGCCGATGCCCAGCCGCGTGCCGTGCTCGGCCTCGTTGAGCCCGCGGATCTCGCCTCCCGGTCGACCCGCAGCGCAATGACGCGCTTCAAGACGAGGAAGAAGACAAGCCCGAGTCCGAAGGCGAAGACGAAGTTGAGGGCCGCACCGCCCGCCTGCACCGCGAGCTGCGAGAGGCGGTTGCCGGCCGGCAGGTTCGCGACCGGCGCCAGCAGGGCAAGGCCCAGCGTGCCGACCACGCCGGCAACGCCGTGCACGCCGATGGCGCCGACCGCGTCGTCGATGCGCAGCTGCTTTTCCAGCACCGAAATGCCGACGACGGCGGCCAGCCCGCGGCCAGCCCGATGGCCAGCGCCCCCGGTGCATTGAGCACCATGCAGCCGGCCGTCACCGCAACCAGTCCGCCCAGCATGCCGGAAAATGCCTTCTCCGGCAGCAGCACGCCCTCGCGCGCCCAGGCGACCAGATAGCCGCCGCAGGTGCCGGCAGCCGCCGCCAGGACGGTGTTGGCAATGACGTGGGCGATGTCGGGCGAGGCCTTCAGCGTCGACCCGCCGTTGAAGCCGATCCAGCCGACGAACAGCAGCAGCGCGCCGGCTGTCGCCAGGACCGGGCTGTGGCCCTGGAAGCGAACCGGCCTCCCTTGCGCATCGAAGCGGCCGATACGCGGGCCGATGACAAGGCAGGCGGCAAGCGCGATCCATGCGCCGGTGCCATGCACGACCGTGGAACCGGCGAAGTCGATGAAGCCTGCATTGGCGAGGAATGCACCACTGTTGTCACCAAGGGCGTTGCCCAGGCCCAGTGCACGAAGACCGGATAGACCAGGCCGGCGATGAAGACGGAACAGGCGACATAGGCGGCGAGCGGCATCCGCTCGGCGACTGCGCCTGAGACGATGGTCGCCGCCGTACCGCAGAACATCACCTGGAAGACGAAGAAGGCCAGGCCCCAGGAATCCACACTGCCGAGCATGAGGAGCGCCGGGTCGTAGCCGATCCCGAAGCCGGACCCGGCACCGAAGGCGAACATGAAGCCGATGCCGGCGAAGACCAGAACCGAGAAGGTGAAGTCCAGGAGGTTCTTCTGGGCGACGTTGATGGAGTTCTTGGACCGCACCATGCCCGCTTCCAGCAGCAGGAAGCCGACTTGCATCAGCAGCACCAATCCGGCTGCGAGCAGCACCCAGACGAAATCCAGGGTGCGGTGCAACGAAGCAAGGCCCGTCGCATCTTGCGCAGACGCGGCGACGGGTGTCGCAACAAGCACGACCGCGGCGGCGAAACCGATCATTCTCAGATGCCGAACCGATGAAACTTGTGCCGCCATAACCCCGCCAGGCTCCCGTCTGCCCTTTGTTTGCCGAAGCTTAGGAACCAGCAGTTAAAAACTGATTGAGGCGTCATGCTCGCCAAATCTCTGTGGCGATTGTTCTTTTTGTCATCGGGTTTTTGTCGCGCGAAGATCTGTTCTGGTGTGCTGCGTTGCAGCGTAAAAATGCCTTAGCGGCAGTTTCGCGAACCAGCGCCCGGGCGGTGATCCGCGAAGGCGGCATCGCCCGCGCGTGCCCCTGCGTCCCGGCGGGACGATCGGATAGAGCGGGCTTCACTTTCGCTCGCGATGCTTAGGATCGCGCACCGATTGCAACCGCCCGTTCGACGGGCCGCTCCAGTTCACGGATAATCCGCACATGCGCTTTGATCTTCGACTTGCCCTTTCCGCATCCCGCCAAGCCGCACTTGCCGTCCTGTTCGTCACCGGAAGCCTGGGCCTGGCCGTCGCGCAGGATGCGGCCCCCAAGCCTGCGGAAGGCGGAGCTGCGGCGCCCAACTGGATTGTCCAGTGCTCGGAGGCGACGGACAAGGCGCCCAAGCGTTGCCGGGCGCTGCAGAACATCGTCATGCAGGAAGGCGGCCAGCGGCTGCTGACGGTCGTGGTCGAGCCGCGCGAAGGCGCGCCGAACCATGCCCTGGTGCTGGCCCTGCCGCACGGTGTCTTCCTGCCGGCCGGCACCCAGATCCGCATCGACGAGGGCGAGCCGGTTGCCATGGCGATCCAGACCAGCGATGCCAACGGCGCCTATGCCGGCACCGCGATCAGCGACGAACTGCTCGCCTCGATGAAGAAGGGCCAGCGCCTGATCGTTGCCTTCAAGACCGCGCAGCAGCAGGATCTGGCGATCCCGGTGACCCTGATCGGCTTTACCTCCGCCTACGGCCAGCTCGGCAACTGATCGGCCTTCAAGCGCAAACGGCAGCCTGTCTAGCTTCAGATCGAAGGTGAGATCTGATTGAGAACTTCAAGTCAATATACTTGAGTATTCAACCGAAATAGACGCCTCTCACACTTGCTTGAGAGGCGTCCATCCGCATGTTGTAAAATGGCGAAAATTTATGTTCTGGGAACCTCAAATTCTGTCATGGGTCTCTCGGGATTTATTGAGGCCTTGTCAATCGGCAACGATGTTATAAACAGGTCGGCTGGCCGTAATTCTTTTTTTATCACTTGCATCAAATTCTAGAAGATCGACTTTTGATCGAGAGTTGCGACTATCTATTTATCGATCATTACGTAAATGATTCGTTCTTTTATAAAGATGCGCTTGAAGAAAAATACGAATACTATATAGAAATTTTTTATAGCGTGATTTCATCTTTAAATGTGCGTGTTATCAATATCATGTTCCCAATTATTGGGAAGTTTAATGAGGATGTGCGCTGGATTGTCAGGGTTTTTGCCAAAGATTCTCGATATCATATATTGATATGAATGAATTGCCGTTCAGGACGGAGCATTACAGGGATAGTTTACATATCAGTAGAATTTCGTCTTTCATGCTTGGTGTATTTTTGCTTTCGCGAATTTCTCAAGATCGCACCAGCAGGCCTACTGGTGGGGAAGTTAAAAGCTTCCGATACGACTCCTAACAGGGCATGAGTTGTTCCCTGATTCTGAAGTTATGCATTTTTCAAATCGCACGTGTTCGATTCGCTATGTAAAAATGAAAGATGTAGCGATAGTTCCTCTTTTGATTTCAGAAAAAATAGCCTCAATTGGATATTTCCGCGGGGCGGGAACTCTCGAAAATCACGGCTTTTCATTTGATGGGGCGGAATTTTCCGTAAATCCACACGACTATGGATTTTTTCATGAGCTGGTTGGTGAATCCGTGTCTCGTTGCTCTCGGATTGAGCCCGTCATAGGGAGCAGAGTTGCAGTCTCGGTTCTAGCCGCTCGCGGAACAGTTTCTGGTGAGTTTGAATCGCCGAATCTTGTAAGTCTGCTTTGCGTGGATACGTCTTCTTCTTTGGGCATAACGCCGGCATCTCGGGAGGCGATCGAGTTTGATCTGGGACGTCTGGTAACAGCGATAGACTCTGTGCAAGAAAAAAGTATGCCTCCACTGTCGTATGCCTCTGTTGATAAAATACGTGATCTGGCTCATGCGTGGGAAAGTAAAGATTTAAAAGTCGCAGCAGAGTTGATGCAGCTCGCGTTGCATTATCGACCCACAGGGCCTTTCATCCAAAGAAAGACGGTGGAATATTCACAGCGGATAAATAGCAAGAAAGAAACCTGAACTGACCACTAGGTAGGGCGGTGCAGATTGCATTGTGGTCGGAGCAGGAGGGCGAGGACTGTCGCCCTCGCCCTCCAAGTCCAGCATCGAAAATATTCTCAATTGCCGGCCGTGCGGCGGACGAGATCGGCCCAGTTCCGCATCGACCACAGATGCGCGTAGATCACCGGCAGCGCGCCGGCTTTGCGCAGGTCGAGGAAAGCCTCGTCGGACAGCGCGTTGACCCGGGCCTCGTCGATGATGCTGAAGTCGTTGACGTTGAGCACTTCGCCATCCGGCAGGGTGAAACGTCCCGCATTCGGCGCGAACAGGTCGTGCTCGGCGATCTTGCGCATCAGGGCCTCGCTCTCGCGGGTCTCGCGCTGGAACGCGGCGCAGAAGTCGAGCGCCTTGCGCACGGCTTCGGTCGGCTCCACGCCGTCGAAGAAGCGCGTCTCGCCGTCCGCTCGCACCTTGTTGCTGGCCCGGTCGACGCAGAGCGCGAATTCGCTCGCCTCGTCGTTGCGCGCCAGGATGAAGGGGTAGCGCCGGATATAGGACGGCACATAGGTGTCGGCGGCCCAGGCGCCGTCCGCATCCACGAACAGGTTGCGGTCCTGACGCAGGCCGAGCACGGCAACGGCGGCCGGCGGATTGGTGCCGGCGGCAAAGACGATCGGATAGTGGCGCGCCGCAATGCCGAATTCGATGGCGTTGAGCGGTACCGCGTGGGTCTTGGCGGCGAAGCGATAGTCCGGCGAAAGATCGATGCCGAGTTCGCCGTGGCGATCGGCACGCAGTGCTTCCGGCCGGCTGTAGAACAGCGGCAAGGTGGACGGCCCTCCCGGCGCCGGGCGCGGGGTGTCCGTGTCGGCCTGAGTGCTGGTCATGCTGGTCCGTCCTCGATTATGCATTTGTGTTGAATGGTATCCGCCCCGCAACGACCGGGCAGCGAATTTCTTGTACAAGTCCAACGGCTGGTTGCCTAGACCATCCTGGCTTCAATAAGGTTGGGCAACGGTGGATTGTCCTTCAAACGACGCACGACCGGAGCGAAACGGGGTAGGCATGGCGGCAGATGGCGAAAGCCATACGGGCATCAGCTTCAGCGGCGAGGACATCCGCCTGGACGGTGCGGTCTATCGGGCCTGCATCTTCCGCGGCTGCCGGATGCTGTATCAGGGCGGCCCGCTGCCGGTCCTGGAAGGCTGCCAGTTCATCGATTGCGGCTGGAACTTCGACGGGGCCGCTGCCAACACCCTGCTGATGCTCGGTGCGCTGAACCAGGGCGGCCTGGCGCCGCTGGTCGAGGCGACGCTGGACGCCATTCGCAACGGCAGCGTGCTGGCGCAGCCGGCCGAAGGGCCGGCGCGAGCGCCGGGGGCACGGGTCATCGACCTCGGCTTCGGCCGTTTCCCCATACCGCGCCTGCGCCGCCAGCCGCGCAGGAGCGTGACCGACAAACACGAGGGAGAGGCATGAGCGGCTTGAGCGATCTTGCAAGGGTGACGCTGGCGGATTTCGAGACGGTGCGGAACGAGCCGGTGCTGCTGGTGGCAGCAAACGGGTCGCTGGCATTGTCCATCGACGAGATCCGGCAGATGGGCAGCGGCGCCGGCGTGCGCGACGGCGGCGCCTTCTCGGTTGTCTTTCGCGGTCCGCAAGCCCCCTTCGTCGAGCAGGGGATGTATCGGCTGGAAATCGGTGCGGTAGACGCCAGGAACCGGACCGAGCTGGAGCTGTTCCTTGTACCCGTCGGCAAGGATGCGGACGGCTGCCTGTACGAGGCCGTGTTCACCTGACGCGGCCTGCTGCCGGCACTGTCATGCGCGCTACGGGCGGTGCCGCCGCGCCTACCCGGCTGCCGCAGGCGGATCCCAGCGCATCAGGTGATAGACGCCCGTCTCGCCGCACTTGACGAAGCCGAGGCGCTGATAGAGGCGCATGGCCGGATTGAACTGCTCCACATGGATGCCGACGCCGCGCCCGCCGCGCTCGGCCAGTTCCAGAACATCCGTCAGGATCGCGCGCCCCAGGCCCCGGCCGCGTTGTGCCGGCATGAGGGCGATGTCGACGATCCGCAGCTCGCTCTCGCGTGTGTCGAGATAAAGCCGCCCGACAGGCTGTCCATCCAGCTCGATGACCATCCAGTCCGCCTGCGGCATGTGCTGCATGTAGTGGCTGTGCTGTGCCTGGAATTGCTGCGCCAGGAAGGCGGCCTTCTGCTCTGCGCTCCAGGGCACCAGCGCGAGTTCGTCCTCGCGGGTCGAGGCATAGAGACGAAAGAGAAACGGCAGATCAGCTTCCGGCCTCATGCGGCGGAAGACCATTCCCAGCGCGGCGGCGCGTGGCAGCACAGGCAGCGGATCGCCTGCCGATATGACGGGATCCGGGCGGTCGAAACCGTCCGAATCCCGGGTTTGCTCGCTCATGGCCTGCGCTCCGGCATCGGCATGCTGCGCGTTGTCACGGGCGCGGCGGGAAGATGCCCTGCAGAGCGATGATGAACGTCAGAGTTAGATACGGCTGCATGTTGTTATGCGGCTGGCTGCCGCCGTTCACGCCGACCGACTGGGGCGCCATCATCTCGCCTGCCGGCCCGGCCGTGTACTGGTTGCCGGTACGCGGAGAGGCCAGCAAGTTGCCTTCGACGGCGTTGGTGTTGCCGACAGTGAACTGGCTGCGCGCCACGGCCTGGACCCTGTGCGTATGCTGCGGCATCTCGGACTGCAGCAGCGTTACGGTCTCGCTGCCGCTCGACTCGCCGAGATGTCGGAAGGTCAAGCCGGGCCCCTGGCCATGCTGCATGGGCGAGCGGCCCTGCAGATCGGGCAGAGCGAAGGTCGACTTGCCGTCGCCGCCATAGGTAGTGCCCAGCAGCGAGAACAAGGCGGTATTCTGCGAGATCGGCATCAGCTGACCATCGCAATACGCCCATCCCTTGGGGGCGAAATTGCCAGCGAATATGCGGATTTCCGCAACGAAAGGATCGGACATTGTGAACCTCTCAGGTCGGCGAAGGATAGATGCCGTAAAGCGAGATGATGAAGCTGACGGCGAGATAGGGCGCCATGTTGTTGTGTGGTTGGCTGCCGCCGGTAACCTGGATCGCATTCGGGCCCAACTCGGTGAAGGGCGGCGGTGTCTGCGAGGCGAAGTAGGGATCTCCGGCAGCCGCCGAGGCCAGCACGTGGTTCTGCGGCGACGCTTCCGTGCCCGTCGCCTTGTTGGCGACCAGCATGTGCGAGTGGCTCGGGATCTGCTGCTGGGTCAATGTGACCTCTTCGGATCCTCCTGATTCCGACAACACATAGGCCGGCTGGCCGGGGCCTTGTCCGAAATGCAGCGGCAGACGGCCGCGCAGGTCGGGCAGTGCGAACGTGTTCTGCCCGTCGCCGCCATAGGTGGTGCCGATCAGATTGAAGAGCGTTTCGTTCTCGGCGATGGACAGCAACTGGCCATTGCAGAACTCCCAGCCGAGCGGCGCGAAATTGCCGCCGAACATGCGGATTTCGCCGATATAGGGCATGGACATGAGGGCCTCCCTCGCTTTTGGGAAAAGGTAAAGCTCAATTTGGCGACGGGAAGATTCCCTGCAGCGCAATGCAGAAATTCAGCGTCAGGAACGGCTGCATGTTCTGGTGCGGCTGGCTGCCTCCGACATTCGAGAGGCTGCTCGGCGACATCGTGACCGAGTTGGCAAGCGGCCCATAGAGCAGACCGAGATTGTTGCCGAGATAGTTGTTGGTCGGAGTGTTGGTGTCGACCGCCGTTGCCGAAGCCATCGGCAGGTGGTTGTGCTCGGGCATCTCGGGTGTCGTCAGCGTATGGCTTGTCTCGCCGGCGCGCTGGCCGAGGGTGAACCCGCTTCCCACATGCACCGGTACCCTGCTGCGAAGATCGGGTAGAGCAAAATTGGTCGTCCCGTTGCCGCCATAGGTCGTCCCGAGCAGGGCGAACAGAGCCTGGTTCTGGTTGATCGGCAGAAGCTGACCGTTGCAGAAGGCCCATCCCTTTGGCGGGAAGTTGAAACTCATGATCCTGATTTCCGCAAGAAACGGTTCTGACATTCCGCCCTCCCAGGCGCTTTCGTGCGTCGCGAGCCGTGACCGGGAAAAACTAGTCTTGAAAAAGCCCGGCCAAAATGATTGCGCTCGGATCCTGTGACAATTTCCAGTCGATATCAAGGGCAAAGAGCACGACTATATTGCGAAAAGTATTTACCTAATCGCGAATTATGCAACCTTTAATTAATAAATGTGCTTTGGGATTGCGCTTCCGGAAAGCGGGGAGGCGGGTGCCACAGTGGAAACCCGACGTTGGGCGGGGCGAGTGCTCCGGGAAAGGCAAACCGCCGCCCCTTTCGGAGCGGCGGTGATACGATCGATGCCTACGGAGCGGTCGGCGTGTTGCAGGTCCCGGTGCCGAAGGTCGTGGACGCCGAGAACGGGTTGATGAAGCTGCCTGTCGTCACCGAAGACTGCTGGCCGGTAAGGAAGATCTCCACCGTCTGCGTGTCCGGATTGAAGTCCGCCGCCTCGTTGAAGGTGCCGCCGAGACCCTGGATCAGGAACGTGCCGGAGGCAGAGTTCTCGATAACGATGTCGCCATTGCCGGCGGGGGCTGTCGAGATCGTGTTGTTCTGGACCTGGAAGCAGACCGTCTGGCCGACCGTGCCCTGGTTGCGCAGGTCGATACCGGTATTGGCGATGTCGGTGCCGTTCACGTTGATCGTGTTGTTCAGGACCTGGACATCGAGGCGGCCGGTGCCTGCATCGCGCCCGCTGGCGAAGATGCCGAAGCCGTCATTGATGGTGATGTTGTTGTTCTGGATGGTGACGGCATTGTTGCCGCTGCCCGAGTTGGTGACGACGATGCCGTCGATCGGCGTTCCTGCCGCTGTCGTCGTCGTCAGCGTGTTGCCGCTGATCGTGCCCTGCAGACGACCGGTGTCGTTGGCGTTGAGCGCGATGATCGCCGGGCCCGTGCCGGCGGTGCCGGCCTGGGTGATGGTATTGCCGGTGATGTTGAAGAACAACTGGCCGTTGCCGGTGGCCGTGCCTGCCACGCCGACGAACTGCGTGCCGCCACCGCCCGGGACAAGCTGGTTGCCGCCGGTGAGGTTGAGCTGCAGGTTGCCGTTGCTGGCGTTTGCAGCGACGCCGCGCGAGGCGTTGTTGGTCAGCGTCGAGCCGGACATGTCGATGCGCAGGTTGCCCGCTGTGTCACTCGTTTGGGCGAGCAAGCCGAGGACGCCCGAGTTGGAGATCGTCGAATTGACGATGGTCAGAAGGTCCGGATTGGACGTGTCGCCCGAGGCCGTTGCCGTGCTGTTGGCGATATCGATACCTGCATCTGCGGCGCCGGTGATGGTGACGCTGTCGAAGCGGCTATCCAGGCCTTCTGCTGCTGTTCCGCGGAGGTTCTGCAGGAAGATGCCGTTCTCGTCTGCCGCGTTGCCGGCATCGGTGATACGGACGCGCGTCAGGTCGAGATTGGTGACGATGGACCCGAAGATGCCGTGGACCCCGGTCGTGGTGATGTCGAGGTTGGTCAGCGCCACGTTGTAGGTGTTGGTCAGCATGATGCCGCTGCCGGTGGAGTTCTGGATCGTGCCGCCGCTGCCCAGAGTCGAGCCCGATCCGGTGACCGCGAAGCCTCCGGTGTTCCCCGTGCTGTCCAGAACGATGCCGTTGACGGCGCCGTTGGTGTTGATCGACTGGAAGGTCACGCCGGCCGCGCCGAACTGGGTGTTCACGAACTGGACGGCGGTGCCCGTTCCGGTATCCACGGTGTTGCCGGTGCCCGTGACCGTCACGGTGCCGCCGCCGGTGGCCAGGAAGCCGGTTCCCGACGTCGTGTTGATGACGAGCCCGCCATTGCTGAAGTTGATCGTCGACCCCGCATTGTTGGCGAGCGACACGGCGGTGTTGGCACCGCTGGTGACGGCAGCGCTGCCGCCGAACGTCACGGAGCTCCCTGCAGCCAGATCCGAGATGAGAATCGTCGGACCCGTACCGGCCGCGTTGCTCACCGTCATGTTGCCGACCGTCAGCGAGCCCGATGTGCCGTCGCTGAGCCTGATCGGCGAGCCCGAGCTGCCGGGATTGTTGATGGTGCCGAGCGTTATGTTCATCGCGGTGTTGCGGATGTCGAGCGCGCGGCCGCCGCCGAAAGACGTGATGTTGAAGGCGGAGACGTTGCCGAGCGTTACGGTGCCGGCATTGTTGGCATAGAGACCGATCGAATTGCTCGTTGAGTAATTGGACGCTGCCTCGAGCGTGAAGCTGCCGGTGTTGTTTTCGAGGTAGATGCCGCCGCCGCTCTCTCCCAAATCGTCATTGTCGAGGGACACGGAGTTGAGCGTGACATTTGTCGTGGTGTTGCGGATGTCGATCGAGGCGACACCGGCACCGAGCGCGTTGTTGGTCGTCACGCTGCCGCCGAGGATCGTGAGGATGCCGCCGCTATCGGCATTGATGCCCTGGCCGTTGGCGGTGGTGGTGCCCCCTCCGGTGTTCCGCTGGAAGTCCGTATGGACGAACCTGGTGAATGTGGTTTGGGAGGCCGCATTGTTGTTCTGTAGGAGAAGGCCGCCGCCCCCTGCCGTATAGGTCGGATCGTTGCGGTTGGAGACCTCCATCTGCGCCTGGAAATCGGCCAAGAATGTCGACTGGGCGTTGGTGATCCGGATGCCGGCATCCTGGGCGTAGTAGATGATGCTCGAAGCGGTCGTGGTGAACGAACCCGAGTTGCCGTCGAGATCGATGCCGTAGGTCATCGAACCCGGCGTGCCGGTGTTGCCGAGGGTGAGGCCGTTGAAAATGAAGTCCGCCGAGGAATTGGCGATCCGCACGCCGGTCCCGTTGACATCAAACACACTCGTGTCCGCGACACGGAAAGTGCCGCCGGAGACATTCTGCAGGTCGATGAAGTTGCCGCTGGACAGGCCGGACACAGCGACGGTGTTGAAGAAGACGTCGCTCGCGCCGACCGCGACGGAGTTCATCACGATGCCGCGGCCGGTCGCCGTGTTGATGGTCCGGGTCCCGCCGGAAACGCTCACCGTGCCGCCACCGGTGGCCGAGAAGCCGGTGCCGGACGTGGTGTCGATGTCGAGCCCGCCGGTGAAGTTGATCGTTGAGCCGGTGTTGTCGATGAGCTGAACGGCCGTATTCGCGCCGGTGGCAAGCGTGGTCAGGCCGGAGAAGGTTACGGTGCCGCCGGTGTTGTTTTCGGCGGTGATACCGTTCGCGCCGCCGCCCGAGAACGTGATGTCGCCGGAGAAGGTGGTCGTGCCGCCGAAGACATTGTGAACATAGACGGCCTGGCCGACGCCGTTCTGGGTGATGTCCGCAGCGATGTTGGTCGTGCCGTTGCCGCCGCCGATCCACACACCGCGATCGTTGCCGTCAAGGCCGGTGACGCTGATCGTGCCGCCCAGGATGTTGAGAGTGCCGATACCGGTGGTGAAGACGCCTGTCTCGCTGTTGGAGATGTCGACTGTTGTGAAGGTAACGGACCCAAGATGCTGGTCGACGATACCAGAGGCGCCGCTGGCGACATTGGAGATGGTGGCGCTGTCGAAGCTGATGCTTCCGCCGTTGCCGCTAACGAGTGCGCCATGGCCGCCGGTTGTGCCGGCCACCGAGAAGGAGCCACCGGAGAACGCGCCGGCATCGAGATCCAGCGACACTGCGGTGCCCGTGACTGTGCCGGAGGCCGCGAGCGTGTCGAAGTTGATGCCGCCAGCGCCGGCCAGAAGGTTTTCGGCGTTGATGATCCGGCCGGTCGTCGTGTTGATCGATGCGGTGCCTGCGGCGGCCGTCTGCATCGTCACCGTCGAACCGCCGGAACTCTGCACGTCGAGACCGGTGCCCGACGCCGTGTCGATGTCGAGATTGCCGGTGAAATTGACGTTCAGCGTGTCGCCATTGGTGACATCGATGTCGATGCCGCCGGCCGTCGTGCCGGCATTGTTGATCACCGTGTTGCCGAAGGTGAACGTGCCGACGGAGTTGGTGATCAGGAGGCCGGCAGTGCTCGCGCCGGTGACGTTCAGCGTGCCGATGGTCAGCGCGTTGTTGCCGGCCGCGGTCGCGTTGCCGCCCTCGACATAGACGCCCGAGCCTGCCGCGTTGGTCGAGTTCACAGTGCCGAAGGTGAGGTTCATCGTCAGCGGATCGAGGAACAGCGCCGTGCCGCCCGTCGTATCGACCGTGCCGGACCCGCCGCCGTTCAGCGTGAAGACGGTATTCAGGCCGTTGGTCTTGGTATCGACCTCGAGGCCGGTGCCGCCATTGTTGAAGATGTTCAGCGTTGTGAAGCCGAGTTCGCCGGTCGTGTCGATGAACGAAACACCGTCGCCAGCCACGCGATTGCCGGTGCCCTGGCCGACATCGAGCGTGCCGCCGGCAACTGCGCCGCCCGCGCCGTCGCTGTCGAAGTCGACCGCCTGGAACAGGATCCCGCCGCCGGTGCCGTTGCCGATTACGGTGTTGCCCGAGAAGGAGCGGATGCCGATCGAGCTTTCGGTGGTCGAGACGTTCTGGCCGATGATTTGAACGGTGGGTACGCCGGACGCCGCGCTCTCGAAGGTCGTGTTGTCGATGGAGAGCAACAGGTTGTTGACGGCTCCTGCTCCGACCTCCTGGATATCGAGCGCCTGGCCGGTCGAGCGGATGGTGTTGGTGCCGGTGAGGTTGAGGGTCAGGGCGCCGGTGCTGCCCGAGGCGATGCGGATGCCGATGCCGGCAATATCGCCGGTATCGCCATTGCCACCTGAGCCCATCACGATGTCGGACAGCGTCACGGTGTTCGAGATTGCGGTGGTCTGGTTGATGCGGATGCCATCACCGCTGATGTCGTCTCCAGCGCCGGTTGCGGACGCGCCGAGCGTCAGGCCGGAGATCGAGGCATTGGCGTTCTGGATAAAGACACCGTGGCCGCCGGTTGCGTCGATCGTATTGGTGCCGGCCAGCGTGAACGAGCCGACCGTATCATTGTCCAAGATATGGATACCGTTGGAACTGCCGTTCGTGCCGGTGCCGTTGATGTCGATGTTGGTGACGGTGATCGTGGCATCGGAATTGAAGGATTCGATGCCGCGCGCCAGCGCAGCACCTGCATTGACGGCAATCGCGGAGGTCGCCCCTGCATGGCCGATATTGAACGTGCCGGTGCTATTGGAGTCGAACGTGATCGCCGTGCTGCGGCTGGCGATCTGCATACCCGCCCCAGCCGTGCCGACATTCACCGTGCCTTGCGAGCCGTTGAAGATCAGGCCGAACTGCGTGTCGTCGATGGTAACGCCGTTCGCACCGGTGCCGATATTGATCGTCGAGGTGCTGGTGCCCGTCGCCCGTACGCCGGCGAAGCTCTGCGTGTTGGTGGAATCTATGTCCAGGTTTGCGATCGTCAGCGGACCGGTCATGGTGAGGTTATTCAGGCTGACGACGTCGTCGGTCGTGGTGCCCGACCGGTTGAACGTCGCGTTCTGGACGATGACGCTACCGATACCCGAAACCCCGTCGAGAGACATGCCGGCTGTGTCGCCGGTCGAGGTAATCTGGTTGAAGGTGATGCCGCCGACGTCGGTCACCACGGTGTCGAGAGTCAGTGCCGCTGTCTGCGAGCTTGTGATGGTGTTCGTACCGGTGACCGATGTCCGAAGCAAGCCGCCGGCGGAACCATCCAGCCGCAGACCACCCGTCAAGGTCAGGTTCGACAGCGCGGCCGACGAACTGCCTGACGTGGTGGAGATGTCGACGGCGTAGGCGCCGGTGCCGCTGCCGATCGTGCTGGAGCGGATGGTGGCAGTCGACGCCGTGCCGAAGTTGGCCGAGATGCCGCTGCCGGTGCCGCTGTTGGTGATGAAGACGTTCTGGATCGTCGCCGTGCCGGCAAGCACCACGGTGCCGCTGCCAGACGACGACGTGAGAATCGGAACCACCGTGTCGAAGGTGCCGGGCGCGGTGATCACCGAGCTGGAACTGATGCCGCTGAGCAGGAGGCTCGCCGGGACGCCGCCTGCGGAAACGCCGAGCGTCGTGACATCGACGCTGTCGCCGCCGGCCATGCCGAGCAGCGCCTGGCCTGTGGCCAGATTGAAGCTCGATCCGCCGAGGTCGACGATCTCCCGCACGCCGCCGGTCGTCGCATCGACCAGCACGATCACGTCGGCGCCCGAGGCCTGCGCCTGGGCGATCGTACCGGGATCGGAGAACGTGCCGGTGCCGGACGTGCCGTTCGTGTCGACGACGAAGAAGTTGGCGCCCTGCAGGTTCGCGATGTTGCTGGTCGCAAAGCCGACATCCTCGAAATCGTACTCGCCGGTCGCGCTGAGGCCGGTGGTGACGATGGCGATGTTGCCGGCGACCGCCGAGGTGTCGATGGTGCTGGCCACCGGCGCCGAGCCATCGCCGTACTGGAACCGCACGCCGTCGGCGATATTGGCATTGGTCAGGTCGACGCCGAACTGCACGCCCTGGATCGTGCCGGACCCCGTGGTCACCACGTCCTGGCTGTTGGTGTAGTCGGTGAGATCGATGCCCCGCGACCCGGCCTGGCCGGTGCCGGTGATATCGAGCGTCGCAAAGGTGATCTCGCCGTCGAACGTGCCGCCCGACAGGTTGAGGCCCGTCGCCGAGGCGCCGACACCGGTGATGTCGACATTGCCGAAGGTCATGGCACCGTTGGTACCGGTGGCGCGGATGCCGTTGCCGCCGGTGCCCATGGCGATGGTCATGTCGCCGGTGGTCAGCGTGCCGGAATTGTTGTCGAGCAGCAGGCCGTTGCCGCTGGCGAGCGTCAGGTCGACCGCGCCGAGGCTGATATTCGACGACGTGGTGGCCAGGGAGATGGCCGAGGAGGAGGTGCCGCTGATCGTCGTGGTGCCGGACACGGTGAGGGCGCCGCCGGAGACGCTGGTCAACCCGATGCCCACGCCGCCGCTGTTGGTGTTGGTGATGGAGGAGAGGTTGATACCGCTGGCGGCGATACCGGTGCCGGCGAGATTGAGCGCCACGCCGTCCTCGACGTTGATGCTGCCCGAAGCGATGCCGAGCGAGCCGCCGCCCTGCAGGACGATGCCGGCGGCGCCGTCGACATTGAGAACCAGGTTGGCGAAGTTGAACGTGCCCGCCTGGCCGTTGTTGTTGATGAACAAGCCGGAGCCGCCGATCGACGTGGTCGAGCCGAGATCCACCGTTCCTGTGAAGGATACGGAATAGGCACCGTTCGCATTGGCGGACGTGATGCCGCTGGTGCTTGTGCCATTGGCGACCACGGTGCCGGCATGCGTAAAGCTGCCCCCGCTCATATCGTTCATCGAGAGCACATTGCCCGACGTGATATTGATCGAACTGGTGGCATCGAAGTTGAAATTGCCGGTGCTGCTGCCCGAGATCTCTATCGCGGCGCCGGAAATGGATCCGGCGATATCGACATTGGTGGCGTTGATGGTGCCGCCGGCAGTGGAGAACCTCAGTCCTCCGGCACCCGAAGTGAGAGAAATGTTCTCCAGCGTGGTGGTGCCGGTGAGGTTCATGAGGTGGATCGGTGCGTTCACGCCCAATCCTGAACCACCGGTAGCCGTGATGTTGCGCAGCGTCGCATTGCTGCCGCCGAGGAACAGGTCGCCCAAATTGCCGGAGAAGGTGACACCGTCGATCGTGGTGTTGGCCGAGGTCGCGATATCGACGCTGTAGAAGTCGAAGTTTCTGACCAGCGAGCGCTCGATCACGGTGTTGCTGGTGCTGCCGGCGCCATAGATGCCGCGCGTGGCGGTGCCGTTGCCTTCGAGAATGAGACCGGAGAGGCGGTTGCCGGTGGAACCGAGCGTGACGACATTGTTGCCGGCGGTGGTGGTCAGCGTCGCAGCGCCGTTGCCCGTCGGGTCGGCGATGTTGATGCCGGCCGCGGACAGCAGGATGGTCGGGGGCGCGGTGATGTTGACCGCCAGCGCCTGGCTGCCGCCGGCGCCGTCGCCGAAGCTCAGCAGCTGCACGTTGTCCAGCAGGTTGAGCGTATCGTTGGCATTGCTGCCCGCAGCAGTGATCACGCTGCCATTGTCGATCAGAACGATGATGTCGCCCGCGGCAATGGCCGCCTCGGCGGCCGCCAGCGTCATCGGGTTGGAGGCGTCGGAGCCGGAGCCGTCGCCGCCGCCGACCGCACCATCGGAATCCACGAAGTAGATCCGGCCGAGGCTGAAGCCGTTGCCCGGGCTGGTCGAGAAGGCGACGTCGCGGAAATTGTAGGTGCCGGCAACCGGTGCGCTGCCGGCATCGATGGCAACCGTCGCCGAGATCGTCGAGCCCGTGTCGACGGCATCCTCGCCGTCACCATAGGTGAAGTCGAGATTGGTCGCGCTGTTGAGGAAGACGCCGGTGTGGACGCCGGAAATCGAGCTCGAGCTGCCGCCGGCCGCGCTGTCGCCGAGACGGACGGTGCCGCCTCCGAGCGCCCCGCGCAGATCGACCGCGACGGTTCCGGTGGACCCATTGCCGGAGACGGTGAATGTGTCGGCGCTCACGGTGGCGTTGATCGTCGCGCCGGTCAGCTCGACACCGGTGGACTCCGGTGAATTCAGCGTGATGTCGAGTTCGTCGAACGAGATGTCGCCGGTGATCGTGCCGGAAATGTCGATGGCGGCGCTGCGCGCCTCGATTACCGGGAAGGGGGTACCTGCCGGCAGCGGAGTGGCGTGCGGGTTGCTGATCACCGTCCGCCCGAAAGAGATCGCTCCGCTGGTATTGGTAATGCGGATCGCATCTTCCACCGTGTCGGAGATGGTCGTGGTGCCCGTGACGGTGAACGTGCCGCTATTGTCGGCAAGGTTGATGCCGACCGTGGCGCCGCCGGTGGTGGTGTTGGCACCGGGGGCCGACGCGACGGTCAACGTGTTGAAATTGAAGGCGCCTGCGGAATTCGTCACCGAGATGCCGGTCGTTGGCGTGCGTACGAAGAACCCGCCGGAAGTGGCCGCCGTCTCCGGGGCATTGATCGTGGTGGTGCCGGTAACGGTGAACGAGCCTGCGAACTGGTTTGCGAACAACTGGTTGTTGATCGTCAGGCTCGACAGGGTGATGTCGCCGTTTGCAACGCCGAAGCCCGTGCCGAGACGGATCTGGCCGGCCGTGACCTCGCCGTCGGCGATCCCGACCGTCAGGCCGGGGTTGCCCGATCCCAGCGAGAGTGCCTGGTTCACCGCGTTCACGTTGTAGTTGGTGAAGTCGATCCGGCCGATATTCGCGCCAGCCGTGCTGTCGAAGAAAATGCCGTGATTGACGGCAAGGCCCGGAGCGCCGGCGGTGAATGTCCCGCCGTTGACGGCCTGCAGGCCTGCGGTGGACAGGTCGGAATCGAACGTGACGCCCTGGAAGTTCACACCATTGGCAAAAAGGTTCGGATCGAAGGCCGTGGCCGAACCCAGCAGCGTGTTGTTGGCGAAGTCGGTGACGGTGATCAGCCCGTTGTTGCCGATGATGCGGACGCCGCTGTCCTCGGTCTGGAACGTCGAGTTGGAAATCGCGACGACGGCGCTGTCATCACCGCTGGTGGTGACGACGATGCCATGCTCGCTGGGGAGGGACGTCGCACCGGACGCTTCGTGGATGATGGTCAGATTGTCGACGGCAAGCGACAATGCGCGGGTTGCGCCGGCATCGTTCTGAATGACGTTGAAGCTGTTGAACGAGCTGCCGCTGGCAACGGTGGAAAGCGCGCCCCCGTTGACGGCGAACGACCCGTCGAGGTTCTGCAGCAGAACCGAGGTCATGTTCGCATTGATCGCGTTGACTTCGTCCAGAGTGATGTCCACGGCCATGCCGGAGAGGCTGAGTGCCATCGCGTCCGTCGTGGACAGCGTTTCCGTGCCCGCATCGGAAATCCGCAAGGTGCCGCCACCCGTGCCGACAAGCGCGGCAGCCGTAGAGGTCACGACCTGGAGACCGCCGTCGAATGCGACGGTGGACGCAGTCCCGCCGTTGTCGACACTAACGCCGACGCTGGTGAGCGCGGTCGTCGTGCCGAGCGAGACCTGGCCGCCGAAGGTGACGCTGTTGGCACCGATTGCGCCCGAGATCGTGATGCCGGACGCGGTCCCGCCGTTCGACGAGATCGATCCGAAATGGCTGAAGCTGCCGCCGACACGTCCCGTGATGGCGACTGCGGCGCCCGAGCTGTTGATGACCGAGCTGCCGGCGTCGAAGCTGATCGCGCCGTTGCCGCCGGACACGGCAAGGGAGTTCACGCCGGTGATGTCGACATTGGTGCCGGTGACAGTGCCGGCAATGCCGGCCAGCGACAACGCCGACCCGCTTGTGTTGGAGATCGCCAGGTTGGTCAGCGTGACCGCGCCGGTGGTGCTGGTCAGGTCGATGCCGGCGGTCGAGGTGACGCCGCTGATGGTGACGCCGGCGATGCCGGAGCCCGAGACCGCGTTGCCGGCCGAGCTGCCGATGATGATGTTGCGGATCGCATTGCCATTGGCGAGCGCGAGCGTTGCGCCGCCGCCGCCCGTATTGGTCAGCGTCGCTGCGCCGAACCCGGTCGGGTCGGACACGCTCGTGCCCGGGGCCGGCAGGTTGGTGCCGGTGATGTTGGCCGGAATGATGAAGCCGGATTCGGTGAAGCTGCGCCCGCCGCCGAACGTGTCGACGGTCTGGCCGTCGTCCAGCGTGAAGGTGAGGCCGCCCGTATCGATGGTCGAGCCGTCGTTGATCAGCACGAAGTTGACCGTACCGAGCGTCGAGGCCATCGCAATGGCGGTGGCGATGGAGGCCCTGTTGTCGGTCGAGGAGCCGTCGCCGGTGCCGGTCGCCGTCGCGGCGACATAGTAGTTGTTCGAGAGGCTGACGGCGAAGTTGAACCCGCCGGTGAAGGCGGTCGAGCCGAAGGCATAGGTGCCGTCGCCCGCATTCACCCCGATGCCGTCGAGGGCATAGGTGCTGCCCGAGATGCTGCCGCCGCCGAACGTGAAGTTGGCGCTGGGGGCTGCACCTGCCGCGCCATTGGTGCCGAGCACGACGCCGGTGGCGACAGCGGAGATGTTGCCGCCATTGGTGATGGTGATCGTCCGGCCGTTCTGCGTGCCGGAAATGTCGATGCCGCGCGAACCGGCGGTACCGGTGCCGGTGACGTCGAGGCTCGACATGGTGAGCGTCGCATCGCCGCCGGCAAGGTTGAGGCCGGTGCCTGCGCCGAGATCGGTGATGTCGACGTCGCCGAAACTGAAGTTGCCGCCGGTCGATCCGGACAGGTCGATGCCGTCGCCGCCCATTGCGGACAGAGTCGTGGCACCGGTGACGGTGAAGCTGCTGCCGGTGCCGAGCGCCAGCGACAGGGCGTCGCCCGCAGCACCGCTGCTGGTGACGCTGGAGAACGTGATGTCGGTGGCGATGCCGCCGCCGATGGTGGCCGCGCTGCCGCCGGTTGCGGAGATCGAACCGCCGGAGATGTTGAGCGAGCCGCCGCCGGTCGCCGCAAGTGCGTCGAAGCCGGCGGTGATGATGTCGAGCCGCCGGAGAAGGCAACGACCGACGACTGGCCGTTGTTGTCGAGGCTGAGGCCGCTTCCGCCGCCGAGCGCGGTCGTCGTGCCGAGCGAGACCTGGCCGCCGAACGTGACGTTGCTGGCGCCCGTCGCACCGGCGATGGTGATGCCGGAGGCGGTGCCGCCATTCGACGAGATCGAGCCGAAATGGCTGAAGCTGCCGCCGATGCGGCCGGTGATCGCGACGGCGGTGCCGCCGGTATTGGCGATCGAACTGTCGGCGTCGAAGGTGACGGCGGCATTGCCGCCGGACACCGCGAGAGAGTTCACGCCCGTGATGTCGACATTGGTGCCGGTGACGGTGCCGGCATTGCCCGACAGGGAGAGGCCGGTGCCGCTGCCGTTGTTCACGGAAACGTCGGTGAGGATGACCGAGCCGGACGTGTTGGCGAGCGAGATTCCGGCCGTCGAGGTGACGCCGCTGAGGGTGACGCCGGCAATGCCGGAGCCCGAAATGGCGTTTCCGGCCGCATTGCCGACCGTGATGTTGCGGACCGCGTTGCCGTTCGCGAGCGACAGGGTCGCGACACCGCCGGACGAGTTGGTCAGCGTTGCCGCGCCCAGGCCGTCGGATCGGTGATGGTGACGCCGCCGGTCGGCAGGTTGTCGCCGGTGATGTTCAGCGGGATGAGATAGCCGGCCTCGGTGAAGGTACGCCCGTCGCCGAAAGTGTCGATGCTCTGCCCGTTGGCGAGGGTGAAGGTCAGGCCCGAGGTGTCGATGGCCGAGCCGTCGTTGATCAAGATGAAGTTGACGGCGCCGAGGCCGCCAGCCTGAGCGATGGCCGTCGCGATCGAGGCGGCATTGCTGGTGGACGAGCCGTCGCCCGTGCCGCTCGCGGAGACGTAGAAGTTTTGCGTGCTGCTGATGTCGAAGTTGAAGGCGCCGGTAAAGCCCGTCGTGCCGAAACCGTAGCTGCCGGTGCCCGACAGGACGCCGATGCCGTCCAGCGCGAACACGTTGCCGGCGACCATGCCGCCGCCGAAGGTGAAGATGGCGTCGGCTGCAGTGCCAGCCGCACCGTTGGTGCCCAGCACGATGCCTGTATCGACGCCGGAAATGTTGCCGCCGGTGGTGATGGTCACCGTCCGGCCGTTCTGGGTACCGGAAAGGTCGATGCCGCGCGAGCCGGCGACGTTGGTGCCGGTGACGTCGAGGCTCGCCATGGTGACCGTCGCGTCGCCGCCGGCAAGGTTGAGGCCGGTGCCTCCGCCCAGACCGGTGACGTCGACATGGCTGGTGGTGATGGTCGCGCCGGTGGTCCCGGAAAGGTCGAAGCCGTCGCTGGACGCACCTGCGCCGAGGCCGTCGATCGTCGTCGAGCCGGTAAAGTTGAACGTGCCGCCGCCGGTGATGACGACCGCGTCGTCGCCGGTGTTCGTGGCCGTCAGGTTGGCGACGTTGATGATGCCGCCATTGTTGTCGAAGGACAGCGCATCCCCGGTGACGTTGGAGATGTTGATCGTCGACAGCCGGGTCGTGCCGGTGTTGTTGGCGATGGAGATGCCGTTGGTGCCGCCGTCGATGGTGATGTTCGACAGGGTCGCGGCTTCGTTGTTCAGGAAGATCGAGGTGCCGGTGATGCCGCTGAAGGTGAGGCCGCTCAGCGAGGCGTTGGTCGCACCGGTGATGCTGACGCCGTCGGTGGCGTTCTGGATCGACAGGTTCGACAGCGTCACGTCGGAGACGTTGTTGCCGCCGATCACGGTGGCGCCGCCCTGCAGGGTCAGCCCGCGGACGACGACCTCGTCGGCCAGCGTCACGGTGGTGATGCCCGGATCGCCGTCGATGGTGCCGGCGGTGCCCGATGTCAGGAAATTGGTGGTCAGGCCGCTCGACAGTCGCACGGCAACGCTTTCGCCGCCGCCCAGCAGCAGCTGGCCCGACTGCATGGTGATGCCGGTCGTGGTGACCGTGCCGTCATCGCCCAGCACCACGACGATGCCGTCGGTGCCGGCACTGGTGATGGCCGCGGAAAGGCTGGTCGGGTCGATGAAGCTGCCCGTGCCGCCGCCGGTCCGGTCGGCGTAGTAGATGCCGCCGTAGACGCGGCCGGTCGTCGGGTTCACGACCGGAATGTTGGCGAGAGCGTTGGACCGCGCGCGGGTCTGGGAGCGGATGCCCTTGTCGCGGCGGATTCCCTCGCCCATGCGCTCGCGGATCGGCGACAGGCGGGAGCGGGTCTCCTCGCCGTCGGCTGTCTGGCCGGCATAGAGCGGCATGCGGAAGCGGGCCGAGGCAATCGCGTCGAGTTCGTCGTCCTTGTCGTAGACGAGCTCGGCACCCAGCGTCAGACGCGAGCCGGACAGGCCGAGGGCGTCGTTGATCTGGTACTCCAGACCAAGGCGCGCACCGGTCTCCATCTTGTAGCCGCCGCGGTCGTAGACGTAGCCGCCGACATAGGTGCGCAGTTTCTGGCTGTCGGAGAAGGGCGAATCGAAGAGGGCGCCGAGCTCGCCGGTCAGGCCGTAGAGAAGGCCTTCCGTACGCTCGATCTGCGCGCGCTGCTCCACCAGCTGGTTGCCGACGACGTTGACGCCTGTGGTCACGGCCCGGCTGTCGAGCACCTTCTTGCCGCCCAGCGGGATATGGGCGTTCAGGCGCAGGTCGAAAATGGACGTGAAGGCTTCGAGGCCGATGGTGGCACCGAGGTGGTATTCGCTGTTTTCGGTGCGCACGACATCGACGAAGGCATTGGCACCGATCACCAGATTGTCGGACACCAGCTCGCGTGCGCCGAAGCCGACCGACATGGAGCCGCGGGCATTCTCGCCGTAGTCGAGGCGCAGGTCGAGGAAGACCAGGCTGTCCCCATCCTGTCCGACGGGCATGAACCCTTCGAGGAAGGCAGCGGCTTCCGTTCCGGCCTGGGCGCCGATTTCGCCCCAAGCGCCCCAATAGCGCTCGACCTGAGAGGTTGCATCCTGTGCAGCGGCAGAGCCGGTACCTGCAATGAGAGCTGCCACGCACGAGGTGGACAGCAGCTCGCGACCGGAAACCGCGCGGAAGCGGCTATGGGGGAAACGGTAAGAAATGACACCCTCCCAAGGTGTGCATGAACATCTGCAAACAAATTCCGCACGCGCAAAAGTGGTAGCGTGCTGGCACGTACTTTCACTAAGCTGACGCCACTTGCAATCGCTTCAGGCCTGAAAGAGTCGGTTTTGCAAGGAATCATTAAGGGCTGTTGCCCCTAGGTGACACTTGCAACAAGCGCCGTTACCGCGGCGTTATGGCCTTGTGTTTGTTGGCGTTCGCGGATGCCTCGGATTCCCTGGCGTCATTTTCTGGCAGGAGAGAAAGCTTGAGCCACGTGTTGACGCCCGAACCGCTGACCAGGGAGGCCTTTGCCCCGTTCGGCGAGGTCATCGAAGCCCGCCATGAGGCGAGCCATCTCATCAACGAGGGGCGCACCCGCAGGTTTCATGCCCTCGCCGAAGCGGAACCCGGTCCCGACGGCAAGCCGATTCTCTCGATCTTTCGGGGAACGCCCTGGCCGAGCCCGCTGACGGTGCGCATGCTGGAGCGCCATCCGCTCGGCAGCCAGGCTTTCGTGCCGATGCAGGACCATGCATGGCTGGTGGTCGTCGCCGACGATGCGCGGCCGCAGGACTGTCGCTGCTTTCTCGCGCGCGGCGACCAGGGCGTCCAGATCGCGCGCGGCGTCTGGCATCACCCTTTGCTGGTCTTGCAGCCCATGCAGGACTTTCTGGTTGTCGATCGCAGCGGGCCGGGCATCAACCTCGAGGAAGTGTTCTTCCCCGAGGGAGAGGGCGTTGTCATCGCTCCCGTCTGAGCCTGCAAGGGGCCTCGCTCAGAAGATCAGGCCGGGCAGGGTGGTCGCGATCTGCGGCAGCAGCCAGATCAGGCCGATGCCGGCGATCTGCAGGGCGATGAAGGGTATGACGCCCTGATAGATCTGTCCCGTGGTCACCTCGGGCGGGGCTGCCCCGCGCAGGTAGAACAGCGAGAATCCGAAGGGCGGGGTCAGGAACGAGGTCTGCAGGTTGATCGCGATCAGGATCGACAGCCAGACCGGGTCATGGCCCATCAGGATCAGCACCGGCGCAACCAGCGGCAGCAGGATGACCGAGATCTCGACGAAGTCGAGGAAGAAGCCGAGCAGGAACACGAGCGCCATGACGAACAGCAGCGCGGCGTCCGGGCCGCCCGGCATGTTGGTCAGGAACTCCTCAATCCGGTGATCGCCGCCAAGCCCGCGGAACACGAGCGAGAAGATGCTGGCGGTGAGGATGGTGGCGAAGATCATCGCCGTCACCGACAGGGTCGAGTTCATCACCGGCTTGAGGACGTCGGCGCGGAAGGTGCGGGCTAGCGCCTGCAGGATCGCGGCGGCGGCCACGATGACAAGCAGCGTGGCGAGCGCACCGGCCGCCCAGTCGAGCGGGCCGACATCGCTGCGCTGCAGGCGGACGGGATGCAGCGAGATCAGCACGGCGAGCAGGGCGAGGCTCGCCGCACCGGCGACCACCAGCTTGCGCTTGCCGTTGCCGAAGCGGGCGGAGGCCATCAGCAGCGCGCCGATGGCGCCGACCGCCGCAGCTTCGCCCGGCGTGGCGATGCCGCCGAGGATAGATCCCAGCACGGCGATGATCAGCAGCACCGGCGGCAGGATGGCTCCGGAAATCTCCCCTGCGGAGGGACGCGCGCCCTCGTGCTGCATGGCCGGGGCGGAAGCGGGCGACAGCCACGCCTTGACCAGCAGGTAGATGATATAGATCGCCACGAGCATCAGGCCCGGCAACAGGGCGGCCGCGAAGATCTGGCCGACCGAGATCGTCTCGATGGTGAACTTGCCCTGCCGGAACTGCGCTTGCTGGTAGGCGTTCGACATCACGTCGGACAGGATGATCAGCAAGGTGGAGGGCGGAATGATCTGGCCGAGCGTGCCGGAGGTGCACACGATGCCGGAGGCGAGCCGGGCGTCGTAGCCGTTGCGCAGCATGGTCGGAAGCGCAATCAGGCCCATCGCCACGACAGTGGCGCCGACGATGCCGGTGGAGGCGGCAAGCAAGGCGCCGACCAGCACGACGGAGATGCCGAGCCCGCCGCGCAGCGTGCCGAACAGCCGGCCTGCGGTCTCCAGCAGGTCTTCGGCGATGCGGCTCTTTTCCAGCACCACGCCCATGAAGACGAAGAGCGGAATGGCGATCAGCACGTCGTTGGTCATCACGCCGAAGACGCGCTGCCCCAGCGCGCCCAGCAGGCTCATGTCGAACTGGCCGGTGAAATGGCCGAGAATGGCGAAGAGCGTCGCGATGCCCGCAAGAATGAACGAGACCGGATAGCCGATCAGGATCGCGATGATCAGCGCGGCGAACATCAGGAGGTCGAGCGGCAGCATCAGGCGCGGGTCCCGTTTTCGGTGGCGGTGTCGGCGTCCTGCGGCGCCGCGATGAGGGAAAGATCGCGCAGCAGGCAGGCGATGCCCTGGATGGCCAGCAGCACGCAGAATGCGGGCACCAGAGATTTCAGCAGGAAGGAAGCCGGGATGCCGCCGACGGAGATGGCGCCCTCCATCACGGCCCAGGAATTGCGGACGGATGGCCAGGACCACCAGGCAAGGATGGCAAGCGAGGGCAGCAGGAAGATCACGGCGCCGAGGGCGTCGATCACCGCCCGGCCACGTGTCGCGAACTTCGCGTAGAAGATGTCGACGCGCACATGACCGTCGACCAGCAGCGTGTAGCCGGCACCCAGCATGAACAGCGCGGCATGCATGTAGAGCACGCCCTCGTTCAGGAAGATGAAGCTGATGCCATAGACGTAGCGCAGCACCACCACGCCGAACTGCAGCAGCACCATGAAGAGCGCCAGCCAGCGCACCAGGGCGCCGACGGAGCGGTTGATCAGGTCGAGCCTGTCTGCAAGGCGGGCGAGCACGGGCCTTGTCCTCTCGTGCGGGCGGTCGGGGAGAAGGACGCAGGTCCGGAAAACGGCCCGCGTCCCGTCAGATGAGCGGTGCCAGGGCCCGGAACCGCGTCCGGACCCTAGCAGGTTTTACCGAGGCTTGCTCAGTACTTGTAGTCCATCGCGCGGGCGTTCATCTGCCCGTTGTCGGCATAGACCATGTAGTCGGCGACCGACGCGCGATAGGCGAGGAAGCTCTCGACGATCCGGCGCACCAGCTCGTCGTCGTTCTCGCGCAGCTCGCCGATGACCTCGCCGGCGGCATTGCCCATGGCGACGATGACGTCGTCCGGCAGCTTCTTGACCTGCACGCCCTGCTCGGCGACGAGCTGCTGCAGCGCCATCGCATGCTTGGTCGTGTACTCGGTCCAGACCGGGTTGTAGAGCGACTCGCACGCCAGCGCGACGGCCTGCTGCAGGTCCTCGGGCAGCGCGTCATAGGCAGCCTTGTTGACCGCGCATTCCTCTGCGGAGGACGGCTCGCCGACGCCCGGCCAGTAGTAGTTCTTGGCGACCTGCTGGAAGCCGAGGGCGGAGTCCGACCAGGGGCCGATGAACTCGCCCGCATCGAGCGCGCCGGACTGCAGCGCCTGGAACATGTCGCGTCCGCCCATCGCCTGAACGGCCATGCCGAGCTTGGCGCACATTTCCGAGGCGAGGCCGGTGGTGCGGAAGCGCAGACCCTTCAGGTCGTCGACCGAGTTGATCTCGTTGCGGAACCAGCCGGCCCACTGCGGACCGGAATTGCCGCACAGGAACGGCTTCAGGCCGAAGCGGCCGTAGATCTCGTCGTAAAGCGCCTGGCCGCCGCCATGGGCCAGCCAGCCGAACTGCTCGTCCGCGCGCAGGCCGAAGGGCTGCGAGCCGAACAGCAGGATGCCCTTGGACTTGGAGCCCCAGTAGGAGGGGACCGCATGATAGAGCTCGGCGGTGCCTTCCGACACGGCGTCGAACACGCCGTTGCCTGGCACCAGCTCGCCGGCGGCGTAAAGCTGCACCTCGATGCGGCCGCCCGACAGGGCGGTGATGCGGTCAGCCAGCATCTGCGCGGCGACGCCCGGGCCCGGCAGGTTCTTCGGCCAGGCGGTGACCATCTTCCAGCGCCGCACGTCCTGGGCGATGGCGGGAGCGGCAAGGCCGCCGGCAGCGGCGGTGGCGAGGCCGCCGACGGCGGCGGTCTTGAGGAAATCACGTCTCTTCATGGCAGCACAGTCCTCTGGTTGGTTTTCCTTCACAGCATCACGGGGCCTTTCCGGCCCTTTGAACGTCCTGCGGACCCGCCCCTCAGTTGCCGAGGATGGCGGGCAGGCGCAGGCCGTGTTCCCTGGCGCAGTCGAGCGCAATGTCATAGCCGGCATCGGCATGGCGCATCACGCCGGTCGCCGGATCGTTCCACAGCACCCGCTCGATGCGGCGGTCGGCATCTTCGCTGCCGTCGCAGCAGATCACCATGCCCGAATGCTGCGAGAAGCCCATGCCGACGCCGCCGCCATGGTGCAGGCTGACCCAGGTCGCCCCGCTCGCGCAATTGAGAAGCGCATTGAGCAGCGGCCAGTCGGACACGGCGTCCGAGCCGTCCTGCATGGCCTCCGTCTCGCGGTTGGGCGAGGCGACGGAGCCGGAATCGAGGTGGTCGCGGCCGATGACGATCGGCGCCTTGAGCTCGCCGTTGCGCACCATCTCGTTGAAGGCGAGACCCAGCCGGTGGCGGTCGCCCAGGCCCACCCAGCAGATGCGCGCCGGCAGGCCCTGAAACGAGATGCGCTCGCGCGCCATGTCGAGCCAGCGATGCAGATGCGTGTTGTCGGGCAGCAGCTCGCGCACCTTGGCGTCGGTCTTGTAGATGTCCTCGGGATCGCCGGATAGCGCCGCCCAGCGGAACGGGCCGACGCCACGGCAGAACAGCGGGCGGATATAGGCGGGCACGAAGCCGGGGAAGGCGAAGGCGTTTTCCAGCCCTTCCTCCAGCGCGACCTGGCGGATGTTGTTGCCGTAATCCAGTGTCGGAACGCCCATGTTCCAGAAGTCGACCATGGCGGCGACATGCTCGCGCATGGAGGCGCGTGCGGCCTTCTCGACGGCCTTCGGGTCGCTCTCGCGCTTGGCTGCCCATTCGGCCATGGTCCAGCCCTTCGGCAGGTAGCCGTTGATCGGGTCGTGGGCCGAGGTCTGGTCGGTGACGATGTCCGGCTTCACCCCGCGGCGCACCAGCTCGGGGAAGATCTCCGCCGCATTGCCCAGAAGGCCGACGGACTTGGCTTCGCCCGCCTTGGTCCAGCGCTCGATCATCTCCAGCGCCTCGTGCAGCGTTTCCGCCTTCTCGTCGACATATCGCGTGCGCAGGCGGAAATCGATGGATTCGGGATTGCACTCGACCGCAAGGCAGCAGGCGCCGGCCATCACCGCGGCGAGCGGCTGGGCGCCGCCCATGCCGCCGAGACCGCCGGTGAGGATCCACTTGCCCTTGAGCGAGCCGCCATAGTGCTGGCGGCCGGCCTCTACGAAGGTCTCGTAGGTGCCCTGCACGATGCCCTGGCTGCCGATATAGATCCACGAGCCGGCGGTCATCTGGCCGTACATCATCAGCCCGCCTTATCGAGCTTGTTGAAGTGGTCCCAGTTGGCCCAGTGCGGCACCAGGTTGGAGTTGGCGATCAGCACCCGCGGCGCGTCCTTGTGGGTGCGGAAGACACCGACCGGCTTGCCCGACTGGACGACCAGCGTCTCGTTTTCCTCAAGGTCGCGCAGGGTCGCGACGATGCGGTCGAAATCGTCCCAGGTGCGTGCCGCCCGGCCGATGCCGCCATAGACGACGAGCTCGTTCGGCTTCTCCGCCACGTCGGGGTCGAGGTTGTTCATCAGCATCCGCAAGGGAGCTTCAGTCAGCCAGGACTTCGCGGTGATCTCGGTGCCGGTGGCCGCCCGCACGGTGCGGGTGTTGTGGCGCGGGTTGGTCATGTGTTTCCTCCGGAGGCAAGCGACCCGTCGAGCGCGAGGCGTTCCAGACGGGTGAGAAGGGTCTTGAGATGGACGCGAAGGGCGCTCGCCTTCGCCTCGTCATAGGCGAAGGGTGCGCTCTCGCTCGCCAGATGGGTCGACTGGGCGAGCTCCATCTGGATGGCGTGGACATTGTCGGCCGGCCGGCCGTAGTGGCGTGTGGTCCAGCCCCCTTGAAACGGCCGTTGAGGATGCTGGTGTAGCCGTCCGCCGCGCCGCAGACCTCCACAGTGGCCTGCTCGATCAGGGGATGGCAGGTCGCCCCGCCATTCGTGCCGATGTTGAAGTCCGGCAGCTTGCCCTCGAACAGGAAGGGGATGTGCGAGCGGATCGAGTGGCAGTCGTAGAGGATGGCGACGCCGTGGATGGCCTTCACCCGCTCGATCTCGGCTGCAAGCGCGGCATGATAGGGCGCATGGAACGCCTCGCGCCGGGCAGCGACGTCGGCTTCGGTCGGAGCCTCGCCGTCCTTCCAGATCGGCACGCCGTCGAAATCCGTCTCCGGCACGAGGCCGGTGGTGTTCTGGCCCGGATAAAGGCTCGCGCCTGCCGGGTCCCGGTTGGCGTCGACGACATAGCGATGGAACGTGGCGCGTACCGTGGTGGCATCGTCCAGCAGCCCGTCATAGAGCAGGTGGATGTGCCAGTCCGTATCAGCCAGCTCCAGGCCGCGCGCGTTGAGCCGGTCGGCGATCTCTTGCGGCACGTGGGTGCCCGTGTGGGGCAGGCCGAGGACGATCGGGCTCGTGCCCTTGCGGATTTCGACGGGGGTCATGCGGCCTCTCCCAGCGACAGCAGGGCGGCTTCGCTCGCGGCTGTCACGACTTCGCGGCTGGTGACGAGGCGAGCTGCGACCTGCAGGTCGGGCGCCATGTAGCGGTCGGCCTCCAGCGGGGCCACATGCTGGCGCAGCCGGGCGACGGCGGCGGCCAGCGGCGCGCTGGTGGCGAGCGGGGCACGGTGCTCGATGCCTTCGGCCGCGCACAGCATCTCGACGCCGAGAATGACCGCGAGATTGGCGTTCATCCGCTCCAGCCGCCGTGCGCCGTGAGCGGCCATGGAGACATGGTCCTCCTGGTTGGCGCTGGTCGGGGTGGAATCGATGGAGCAGGGATGGGCGAGATGCTTGTTCTCGCTCATCAAGGCCGCCGTCGTCACCTCGGCGATCATCATGCCGGAGTTGAGGCCGGGGTCGCGGGCAAGGAAGGGCGGCAGGTCGAAGGACAGGGTCGGGTCGACCATCAGCGCCACGCGGCGCTGGGCGATGGCGCCAAGCTCGGCAATCGCCAGCGCGATCTGGTCGGCGGCGAAGGCGACCGGCTCGGCGTGGAAATTGCCGCCCGAGACGATGCGTCCCTCGTCGATCAGCACAAGCGGGTTGTCGGTCGCCGCGTTTGCCTCGATCTCCAGCGTGCGGCCGGCCATGCGCAGCAGGTCGACGCAGGCGCCGGCCACCTGCGGCTGGCAGCGGATGCAATAGGGGTCCTGCACGCGGCTGTCGCCGGTGCGGTGGCTTTCGCGGATCTGCGATCCCTCCATCAGGGAACGCATGGCGGCCGCGACCTCGATCTGGCCGCGATGGCCGCGAAGCGCGTGGATCTCCGGCAGCAGCGGGGCGGTCGAGCCCATGATCGCATCGGTGGACAGGCTCGCGGTGAGCACGGTGGCTTCCGCCAGCCGCCATGCGGTGAACAGGCCGGCAAGCGCGCAGGCGGTGGAGAACTGGGTCCCGTTGATCAGCCCGAGACCCTCCTTCGGGCCGAGCACGACCGGCGTGAGCCCCGCCTTTTCCAGCGCGGTGCGGCCGGGCATGCGGGTGCCTTCGTAGTCCGCCTCGCCTTCGCCGATCAGCACGGCGGTCATGTGGGCGAGCGGGGCAAGGTCGCCCGAGGCGCCGACCGACCCCTGCGAGGGAACGCAAGGGGTGATGCCGGCAGCAAGGCAGTCCTCGATCAGCTTCAATACCTCGAAGCGCACGCCCGAGGCGCCGCGCCCGAGCGAGAGCAGCTTCAGCACCATCATCAGGCGTGTCGTCGCGCCGTCGAGCAACTCGCCGACGCCGCAGCAATGGGACAGGATCAGGTTGCGCTGGAGCGTCGCCGTGTCGGCTCCCGCGATCTTGACGCTGGCGAGCTTGCCGAAGCCGGTGTTGACGCCGTAGACCGCTTCCTCGCCCATGGCGGCCGCGGCGACCCGCTCGGCCGCGCGCTCGATGTCGGCTTGTGCGCTGCGGTCGATGCGCGCGGGCAGGCTCTCGCGGTGGATGCGTTCGAGCTGGGCCAGCGTGACGCTGCCCGGCGTAAGGGTCATGACGCTCATTGTGCGCCTCCGAAGATGCGTTCGTGCAGCGGGTTGAAGCCGATGCGATAGGTCAGCTCGGCCGGCTCCGCGACGTTCCAGGCGGCGAGGTCGGCGCGCTTGCCGGCCTCGATGGTGCCGATCTCGCCGGCAAGGCCGAGCGCCCGTGCCGCCTCGCGGGTCGCACCGGCAAGGCACTCTTCCGGCGTAAGGCGGAACAGGGTGGCGCCCATGTTCATCGCGAGCAGCAGCGAGGTCAGCGGCGAGGAGCCGGGATTGCAGTCGGTGGCAAGGGCGATGGGGACACCGGCTGCGCGCAGCGCTGCGACCGGCGGGGCCTGCGGTTCGCGCAGCGTGTAGAAGGCACCGGGCAGCAGCACGGCGACCGTGCCGGAGGCTGCCATCGCATCCACACCGTCCTGGCCGAGATATTCGAGGTGATCGGCGGACAGGGCGCCGCATTGCGCGGCAAGCTTCGCCCCGCCGAGATCCGACAGCTGTTCGGCATGCAGCTTGATCTGCAAGCCGAGAGCCTTTGCCCGCTCGAAGACCTGCGCCATCTCGGACGGGGAAAAGGCGATGCCCTCGCAGAAACCGTCGACGGCGTCGACAAGACCAGCCGCATGCGCCGCATCGAGGCCCGGCAGCACCACGTCGTCGAGATAGGCCTGCGAGCGGCCCTTGTATTCGACCGGCACCGCGTGGGCGGCCAGCCATGACGTGACGACGCGCACACCGCGTTCGCGCCCGAGGCGCCGGGCGGCCGTAAGCATGCGGATTTCGTCGGCGATGGTCAGGCCGTAGCCCGACTTGATCTCGATGGTGGTGACACCTTCGCCGATCAGCGTGTCAAGCCGGGGCAGGGCGGAGGCGACGAGGTCGTCCTCGCTTGCAGCCCGCGTCGCCGCGACGGTGGAGACGATGCCGCCGCCGGCGCGGGCGATCTCCTCATAGCTCGCCCCTTCGAGGCGCAGCTCGAACTCGCGGGCCCGGTTGCCGCCATGGACGATATGGGTGTGACAGTCGACGAGGCCGGGAGTGACGAGGCGTTCGCCCAGGGACCGGGATGGCCAGGATGCGTAATCCGCCGGCATGTCGGCGGCATCGCCGCACCAGGCGATGCGGCCATCGGGGCCGATTGCGAGCGCGCCGTTTTCGACGAGACCATAGGGGGCGGAGCCCGCGACCATGGTCGCAAGACGCAATGCGGTCAGGACCTCGCCGACGGCGGATCCGGTCGCAGTTTCTGGCATGACCCCTCCCAGGGTTTCCGGTCGGCAGGCCCTTCCGGAGTGCTGCAATATGTGTTTGTTTAATTACGATATGTATGTACATAATTGTCAATCGCAAAAATGAGGCGGACAGGATGCGGATCTGGGCGGAGACGGCCTTGCTGGCCACGGGATGGGCGCGCGACGTGGTGGTGGACATCGCCGCGGACGGACGGATCGGCGAGATCCGGCAAGGAGTTGCCCGGGCCGACGCGGCCGCGGAACGCGCCGTCGGGATCCTGCTGCCGGCGCCGGCCAACCTGCACAGTCATGCCTTCCAGCGGGCGATGGCGGGCCTGAGCGAATTCCGCGGCACCGCCGAACACGACACATTCTGGACCTGGCGCGAGATCATGTACCGCTTCCTCGGCGCCTTCACGCCGGAGACGGTGGAGGCCGTGGCGGCCTTCGTGCAGATGGAGATGCTGGAAGCCGGCTATGCCGCCTCCGCCGAGTTCCACTACGTCCACAACCAGGCCGACGGCACGCCCTATGACGACCGGGCGGAGCTCTCCCGCCGCATCGCGGCCGCCTCGCAGACCTCGGGCATCGGCCTGACGCTGCTGCCTGTCTACTACACGACCGGCGGGCTCGACCGCCGCCCGCTCGCTGGCGGCCAGCGCCGCTTCGGCTCCGATCTGGATGGTTTCGCGCGGATCGTCGAGGGCGCCGGGCAGGCGGTGGCAGAGCTTCCCGCCGATGCGCGGCTTGGCATCGCGCCGCATTCGTTGCGCGCGGTGCCGGCAGAGGACCTTGCGAAGGTCGCCGCGATGCGGCCCGCCGATCCGCTGCACATGCATATTGCCGAGCAGACCGGCGAAGTGGAGGAGGTGCTGGCCGCCCACGGCCGCCGTCCGGTCGAATGGCTGTTCGACACTCACGCGGTCGATGAGCGCTGGTGCCTGATCCACTGCACCCATCTGACAGACGGCGAGCGCAAGGCGATCGCGACGAGCGGCGCGGTGGCCGGCCTTTGCCCGATCACCGAATCCAGCCTCGGCGACGGCATCTTCGACGGCGCGCGCTATCTCGCCGATGGCGGCACGCTGGGCGTCGGCTCGGATTCCAACATCCGCATTGCGCTGTCCGAGGAACTGCGCACGCTGGAATATTCCCAGCGCCTGCGCGACCGGCACCGGGCGGTGCTGGCGACGAGCGACCGGTCGTGCGGCCGCAGGCTCTACGACGAGGCGCTGAAAGGCGGGGCACGGGCGCTCGGCCGCGACAGCGGCTCGATCCGCACGGGCGCGTGGGCGGATCTCGTTGCCCTCGATGCGGCCTCGCTGCATCTAGAGGGCCTTGCCGGGGACACATTGCTCGATGCATGGATCTTCGCCGGCGACGACCGGCTGGTGCGTGACGTATGGGCGGCGGGACGCCATATGGTGCGCGATGGCAGCCATGTCGACCGTGCGCGGATCGAGGCCGGCTACCGGAACGCGATGCGGACCCTGAAGCGGAGCATGTGATGTCACGACCCGTCGTGCCTGCGAAGGATGGTGACCCGGTGCCGGCCGGCATTCGGGTGCCCAATTCCTTCCGGGCCATCAAGGCGGAGATCCTCAAGCGCATCAGCGAGCGGGTCTGGTTGCCCGGCGAACTGATCCCGGGCGAAGAGGACCTGGCGCGCGAGTTCGGCTGCGCCCGCGTCACCGTCAACCGCGCGCTCAGGGAGCTTGCCGAGATCGGCCTGGTGGAGCGCAAGCGCCGCGCCGGCACCCGCATCGCCGAGCATCCCTTGCGCGAGGCGCGGCTGGAGATTCCGGTGGTGCGCAGCGAGGTCGAGGCCAGGGGCGCGCAGTATCGCTTCTCGGTTCTCAGCCGCGAGCGGCTGGAGGCGCCGGAGGCGATGCGGGCCCGGCTGGACCTGCCGGCCGGCACGCCGATGCTGCATGTCCGCTGCCTGCATTTCGCCGACAATCGGCCGTGGCAATACGAGGATCGCTGGATCCACATCGCCGCCGTTCCCGATATCGCCGAAGAGCCGTTCGAGCGCATGAGCCCGAACGAGTGGCTGGTGAAGTTCGCGCCCTTCTCCGAAATGGAGATCGGCCTCAGCGCAGCCGCCGCCAGCCGCGAGGAAGCGACATTGCTCGCCATCGAGCCCGGCGCGCCGGTCTTCGTGTTCGAGCGCACGACCTGGCTGATCGACCAGCCGATCACCCATGTGCGGATGCTGCATCCCCAGTCTTACCGGATGGTCTCGCGGTTCTGATCGCGGCCGCTTAGACGATTGATCGTCGGCCCGTTGACGGGCATAATCGTTTACATAATAAACGATCTGGATGCGGTCTGCCGGGAGGAGCCGGGGTGGCCGTGTCCGCAAGGGCTTGGCCCGGACCGGCGACAGTCGGCAGGGCAGGGGCGGCCGGTGCAACGCGCCGGAGCCGTGCGAGGTAACCTGGGAGGACACCGAATGCTTCGACTGAAATCGCTCGCCGTTGCCGCGACGGCGCTGGCCTGTGCCGGCATTTCTCCAGCGCTGGCGCAGGACGTGACCCTGCGCGTGCACCACTTCCTGCCGGCGCCCGCGCCGGTCCCCAAGAATTTCATCACGCCCTGGGCCGAGAAGGTGATGGCCGAGTCCAACGGCCGCATCAAGGTCGAGGTCTTCCCGGCGATGCAGCTCGGCGGCACGCCGCCCTCGCTCTACGATCAGGCGCGCGATGGCGTCGTCGACATCGTCTGGACCCTGCCGGGCTACACGCCGGGCCGCTTCCCGGGTACCGAGGCGTTCGAGCTGCCCTTCATGGCCGGCAAGGCCGAGCCGACCAGCCAGGCTTTCTGGGACTTCTACGAGAAGTACCTCACCGACGAGTTCAAGGACGTCCATCCGATCGCGGTGCATGTGCACGGCCCCGGCCTGCTGCACGTCAAGGGCGAGGGCGTCACCAAGCTGGAGGACATGAACGGCCTCAAGCTGCGCGGTCCGACCCGCCAGACCAACGCGCTGCTCGGCGCGCTCGGCGCGACGCCTGTCGGCATGCCGGTCCCGGCCATGCCCGAGGCGCTGTCCAAGGGCGTGATCGACGGCACCGTCGTGCCGTGGGAAGTGACCACGCCGCTGAAGGTGGCCGAACTCGTCAACAGCCATACCGACTTCGAAGGCTCGCGCGGGCTCTACACCGCCACCTTCATCTTCGCCATGAACAAGGCGAAATATGACAGCCTGCCCGCCGACCTGAAGGCGATCATCGACGCCAACAGCGGACGCGAAGTGTCCAAGTGGGTCGGCCGCGTCATGGACGAGGGCGATCTGCCGGGCATCGCTGCCGCCGAGAAGGCCGGCAACACGATCCGCAAGCTGCCGCCGGAAGAGGTGGACCGCTGGAAGGCCGCGGCCGAGCCGGTCGTCGCTGCCTGGGTCGAGGAAGTCTCGGGCAAGGGCTATGACGGCGCCGCCATGGTCGAGGACGCCCGGGCCTTGATCACCAAATACGCCGGCGAATAACCGGTTGTCCCCGCCGGCCGGCATCGGCCGGCGGGGCGTCTTTCCGGCGCAAGGATTTCCGTCATGACCGTTCTCGTTGCCGGCGCTGGCATCGCCGGCCTGACGCTTGCCCTCAGCCTGCACCGGATTGGCGTGCCCGTTCGCGTTTTCGAGGCGGTGCGCGAGATCCGTCCGCTCGGCGTCGGCATCAACCTGCAACCCCATGCGGTTCGCGAACTCGATGAACTCGGTCTGCTCGACAGGCTGGATGCCATCGGCCTGAGAACGCAGGAAGTCGCCTATTTCTCCAGCCACGGCCAGCCGATCTGGTCGGAGCCGCGCGGGATGTCCGCCGGCTACGACTGGCCGCAATTCTCCATCCATCGCGGCCGCCTGCAGATGATGCTGCTCGATGCGGTGCGCGAACGGCTCGGTCCCGATGCGGTCACCTGCGGCGTCTCGGTCGCGGGATGGCGCGAGAGTGACGGCGGGGTCGAGATCGATCTCCTCGACCGGGAGACCGGCGCTCCCGCCGGCAGCGCGAAGGGCTCTCTCTATATCGCCGCCGACGGCATTCACTCCGCCGCCCGTGCGGGGCTGTATCCGGACGAGGGCCTGCCCGTGTGGGGCGGTATCGTCATGTGGCGCGGCGTGACCCGCGCGCGGCATTTCCTCACCCGTCGTTCGATGGCGATGACCGGCTGCAAGCCGCGCAAGTTCGTCTGCTACCCCATCGAGGACATCACGCTCGACGACGGCCGGCCCGGCGCGGTGATCAACTGGATCGCCGACCTCAGGATGCCGGCGGATCACATCTGGCGGCGCGAGGACTGGAACCGGCCGGGCAATCCCGACGACTTCCTGCCGCGGTTCGACACCTGGCGGTTCGACTGGCTCGACATTCCCGCGCTGATCCGCAACGCCGAGCACATCTTCGAATACCCGATGGTCGACCGGGATCCTCTCCCGCGCTGGACCCATGGCGCCATGACGCTGATGGGCGATGCCGCGCATCCGATGTATCCGATCGGCTCCAACGGGCGAGTCAGGCGATCCTCGATGCCCGGGTGTTGACCCGCGAGATCCTGCGCTATGGCGCGGTACCGGCAGCGCTCGCCGCCTATGAGGAAGAGCGGCGCCCGGCGACGGCGCGCATCGTTCTCGCCAACCGTGCCGATGGTCCGGACAAGGTTCTGGACGTGGTCGAGGAGCGGGCGCCGGGCGGCTTCGGCCGGATCGAGGATGTGCTGTCGCGCGAGGAGCTTCTTGAAACGGCAGCCGGCTACAAGCGCATCGCCGGGTTCGATGTGGAGGCGCTGAACCAGCGCCCGCCGATCGTGCCGGCGGCGTGATCATGGCGACCGGCGCGGACCCGGGCGCAGAGCCGCCGGTTGCGTCCCTCGACTACGGCCTCCTCAACGAGTTGGTCGGCCACCTCCTGCGTCATGCCTTCCTGCGCGGCCATCAGGTCTTCGGCGAAGTCTTTGCCGGCGAAGCTTTGACGCCGCTCCAGTTCATGGTCCTGGAACTGGTCGACCGCAATCCCGGCATCACCCATCGCGACGTGGCGGCGGCCATGTCCAGCGCGCCTTCGGTGCTGACGACGGCTCTCAAGCCGCTCGTGACCGCAGGCCTGCTGGAGCAGGTCCGCGTTGCCGATGATGGGCGCCGTGTCGCCTATCGCCTCAGCAGCGAGGGGCGAGCGCATTTTCGCGCTGTGCGACCGCGGATCGCCGAGGCCGAGCGACGTCTTCTCTCCGGTCTGGAGCCCGATGAGGCGGAGGCTCTGCGAGGGTTTCTGCGGCGGATAACCGGGCGGTTCCCCGTATAAGGGAAAAGCCGGATAGGGATCCGTTAAGGTCTTTCACGGATATTGCAACTAGTTGCAGGTACGAGCGCCCTGGGAGGGGGATCGTGTCTGGTCCCCGCTACCGTGCCTGCAGTCCGTTGGGGGATGGCCGGCACGTGCCATGAGGTGAGCCGTTCGTGCTCGATGTCATCGCCTGCATCACGGTAGATCACAACCTGGCCCTGGTCGCGCTGGCGGCGGGGATGTGTGTGGTCGGTGCGTGGATCAGCTTCCGCCTGTTTCAGCGCGCCCGTGATACCGAGGGCTGGACGCGCACGGGCTGGCTGTTCCTCAATGGCATGGCCACCGGCTCGTCGATCTGGTGCACCCATTTCATCGCCATGCTCGCCTACGAGACGCAGACTGCGGTCTATTTCAACGCGACGCTGACGATCCTTTCCTGTTTCTGGCTATCGTCGGTACGGCGCTGGGCTTTGCGCTCGCCTGCAGCGGGTTGTTCCGCTTCGCGCCCGAGGCGGGCGGCATCGTCATCGGCGCGGCGGTCGCCACGATGCATTATCTCGGCATGGCGGGTTACCGCGTCGACGGGCTCATCCACTGGAACCAGAACTATGTGGTCGCCTCGGTGATCGCGAGCCTCGTCTTCGGCGGCTTGGCTTTGAACCGGTTCATGCGCCCGACCACCCGCTGGTGCCGGCACGGCGCAGCCACGTCGCTGGTGCTGGGCATCGTCCTGCTCCACTTCACCGGCATGACGGCCATGACCGTGACGCCGCTGCGTCCGCTTTTCTCGCCGAATGTCGACCAGTTCTGGGCGCTCGCCCTGGCCATTGCGGGCGTCGGCTCGATGGTGATCGGCATGGGCGTGGTCACGGCCCTGCTGGACCGCAACACGCGCGCGGTCGCCGATGCCGACCTGCAGCGGATCTCCGACTTCGACCCGCTGACCGGTCTGGGCAATCGGTCGCTGTTCTCGCGTCGTCTCGACGAGGAATGCGTGTGGGCCGACAGCAACGACAGCCGCCTGTGTCTGGTGCTGGTGAACCTCGACGATTTCCGGTCCGTGAACGACCTGCGCGGCCATTCGGCCGGCGATGCCATGCTGGCGGCGCTGGGCGCCCGCATCGCGCAGGGGCTGAAGGGTGGGGAAGTCGCCATGCGCATCGGCGGCGACGAGTTCGCGGTGATGCGCCGGCTGTCTCCGTCCGAAACTGTCGACGGGTTCCTGGAGCGTCTGGATGCCCTGTTCCGCCGCCCGTTGAAGGCATCGGGCATGGTCCTGCCCTGTGCCTCCGGCATGGGTGTCGCCATCTATCCCGATCACGGGTTGTCCGCCTCCGATCTGCTCGCCAATGCCGGTTTGGCGCTCGCGCGCGCCAAGGTCGACACCATCGAGCGCACCTGCTTTTGCGACAGCGTCATGGATCAGGCGGAGCGTCGGCGCCGGGAGCTCTCTGTCGCCCTGCGCGGCGCTGTCGAGCGCGGCGAGTTCTCGCTCTACTTCCAGCCGCAGATGGATCTGGAGACGGGAGCCTTCTCGGGTGCCGAAGCGCTGGTGCGCTGGAGCCACCCCGAATACGGGTCGGTGTCGCCGGCAGTCTTCATTCCGATCGCGGAAGAAAACGGCCAGATCATCACCATCGGCGACTGGGTGCTGGAACAGTCCTGCCGCCAGGCCGTGACCTGGGTCCGACCCGTAAAGGTCGCGGTCAACCTCTCTGCCATCCAGTTGCGCCAGCGCGGTCTGGCGGAGCGCATCGGCGAGATCCTGCGCGAGACCGGCCTCGATCCGGCCCGCCTGGAGATCGAAGTCACCGAATCCTCGTTCATGGCGGATCTCGACCTCAGCCTGCAGATGCTGCGCGAGATCCAGGCGCTCGGCGTATCGGTGGCGCTGGACGATTTCGGTACCGGCTATTCGGCTCTCGCCAGCCTGCGGGTCTTTCCGTTCAACCAGATCAAGCTCGACCGCGGGTTCACGTCCGATCTTGCCGTGTCCGACGAAGCGCGCGCCATCGTGCACTCGGTGCTGATGCTGGGCCAGTCGCTGGGCACGCCCGTGCTGGCGGAGGGTGTGGAGACGGACGAGCAACTGGCATTCCTGCGTGCTGCAGGCTGCCGCGCGATCCAGGGCTTCCTCTATTCGCGCCCGGTTCCTGCCGGCGAGTTGCAGCGCGTCATGCTCGCTCCGCCCGCCTCAGGCCTGCTCGGAGTTCCCCGCCGCGCCGTACCTGTGAATTTGCCGCAGGTCGTCAACGGCTGAGGCACGCCTCCAGCGTACCCGACATCCCTGTTTTGCAAGGAAGAATCCCGCTGCGCGCTGCCAGGTGCGGCGCGGATGGCTGCTGGATTCAGTTTAGAATTTTTCTAATATATTGATTTTATTGGAATATTATCTTGACTGTAAAACTCAGAATAGCGTTAGTTCTGCCATGCCCGGCTGGCCGGGACCTTTGATGCCGGGGCCTTTACCCCCGGCGATTGGGGGCTGACGTGACTGGAAGATTGCAAGACCGCTTGCCGGCCTCTGCGCCCGGCGACGAGGTCGAGACGCTTGTCGTCGAGGGGCTGCGGCGCTGGCTCGCCGGATATCAGACGGGCAGCATCGAATGTTGGGAAATGGCCTGGACGCTCTATGCGGGGCGGCTGGGCGTCAACCGGGCGCGCCATGCGGTCACCGGATTGTCCTGCTTTGCCCGGGCGCTCAACGGCTGGGCCAAGTGCGGCCTGTCCCTTCTCCCCTACGACTGCCCGCATCGCTGCGCCCATGAATGCCTCGCCGTTGCGCTGGTGGCGTCCTGGCAGCGCGGCGACCGGGAGGCTGCCGCCAATATCGCCGAGGAACTGGTGATTTCCGGCGGCTTGCCCTTCACCTTGGAGGCGGCCGCAAACTTCGCCGACACGCTCCGCCGCCTCGATCTGGTCCTGCCGGATGCCGCGTGCCTTGCCTGCCGCCGGTCCGTTCCGGTCGCAACACATGCGGCAGCCGAGACCCGCACTGACTTCAGCTGCGCGCTCCGCGCGAATATCGAACGACAAGGAAGGAGTTTCCCGAGATGAAGAAGACCCTGTTGCTGGCGACGACGCTGGCAGGCATCGCCCTGCTGCCCGCCGGCCTGGCGCGGGCGGCCGATGCTGCCGCCGTTCTCGACACCTATGGCGACATTGCCGAGGCTGCCTTTGCCGAATCCGTGGCGACCGCAGAAGACCTCTCCGCTGCCGTCGACGCGCTGATCGCAAAGCCGTCCGACGAGACGCTGGCCGCCGCCCGCAAGGCGTGGCTCGCCGCTCGCCGGCCTTACCAGCAGACCGAGGTCTACCGCTTCGGCAATGCCATCGTGGACGACTGGGAAGGCAAGGTGAACGCCTGGCCGCTGGACGAGGGGCTCATCGACTATGTCGACGCCGGCTATGGCAGCGACAACCCGGAGAACGCCTTCTACACCGCCAACGTCATCGCCAATCCGAAGATCATGGCCGGCGGCCGCGAGATCGACGCGACGGAGATCACTCCCGCTTCTGTCGGAAGAGCTGCAGGAAGCCGGCGAGATCGAGGCCATGTGGCGACCGGCTACCATGCGGTCGAGTTCCTGCTCTGGGGGCAGGACCTGAACGGTACGGACAAGGGCGCGGGGCGACCGTCCGGCGACCGACTTCGACACGGCCAATTGCACCGGCGGAAACTGCGAGCGTCGCGCCGCCTATCTGAAGGCCGCGACCGAGCTGCTGCTGTCGGACCTGAAGGAAATGGCGGATGCCTGGAAGGACGGCGGTGCCGCCCGCGCCGAGCTGGCGGAGAAGGGCGAGGCCGGCGGTCTTGCCACGATCCTGACCGGCATGGGCTCGCTGTCCTACGGTGAACTGGCGGGCGAGCGCATGAAGCTCGGCCTCATGCTGCACGATCCGGAGGAAGAGCACGACTGCTTCTCCGACAACACCCACATGTCGCACTACGACGACGTGATGGGCATCCGCAACGTGTGGTTCGGCCGCTATGAGGGCTTTGCCGGCAAGTCGGTGGAAGGCGCGTCGCTGCGAGATCTCGTCGCCGCCAAGGATGCGGCAGTCGCCGAGGAGGTGACGGCCAAGCTCGACGCGACGCTGGCGGCCTTCGAGGCGCTGCGCGAGCGCGCCGAGACGGTCGAGGCCTACGACCAGATGATCGGCGAGGGCAACGACGAGGGCAATGCGGTGGTCCAGGCTGCCATCGATACGCTCATCGACCAGACCCGCTCGATCGAGCGCGCGGTTGCGACGCTCGGTCTCGACCAGATCGCTTTCGAGGGGTCGGACAGCCTCGACAATCCGGGTGCCGTGTTCCAGTAAGCACCGACCAGACGAACCGGCAGCGGCGGGGGACACGGGCCCGCCGCTGCCTCCACCCATGTGCCGGCGGCCGGGGCGCCGGGACTCAGGCAATGCGATCGTTTCATGCCGTCAGCCTATCTTTCCGCCGCCGCCAGCCTGTGCATGGCTGCGAGCCTTGCCTTGCCCGCCACCGCTGGCGAGGCCGCGCTTCCGCACCGGGACGACCTCAGTCCGCGCGATCGTGCCAGGGTCGCCAAGGTGGTCGCCGATCCCACGGACTTTTCCGCAGCGGAGGCCTTCGAGGCGATGCCGGGCGGAGCTGCGACCTACATCAAGCGCATCAACGTCAACGCGTTTTCCTTCCCCTCCGCCAACATCTCCTTCGAGGACCAGCAGCGCTTCGCGCTCGGCAACGGTTTGTTCCGCAAGCTGTGGGTGTCCTCGCCGTCCTCGACCAATGCGTCCGACGGGCTCGGCCCCCTGTTCAACGCCCGCTCCTGCCAGGGCTGCCATCTGAAGGACGGGCGCGGTCATCCGCCGCGCGAGGGCGAGGAGCCGGTTGCCTTGTTCCTGCGCCTGTCGGTGCCTGGCGAGCCTGAAGCCGGCAAGATCCTGCGCCCGGAGCCGACCTACGGCACCCAGTTCCAGAATTACGCCGTTCCCGGCCTGCAGTCGGAAGGCCGGCTGGAGGTTCGCTACAGCGAGACCCCTGTGACCATGGGCGACGGCACGGTTGTCAGCCTGCGCGTGCCGGACTACCGGATGACCGATCTCGGCTACGGTCCCATGGCGCCGGATGTCCTAACCTCGCCCCGCGTTGCGCCGCAGATGATCGGCCTCGGCCTGCTCGAGGCGATCCACGCCGGTGACATCCTTGCCGGCGCCGACCCGGACGACAGCGACGGCGATGGCATCTCCGGGCGTCCGAGCTGGCTTCCCGATCCTGTCACCGGCGGCAAGGTGCTCGGCCGGTTTGGCTGGAAGGGCGAGGCGCCAACCGTGCGTGCGCAGTCGGCCGGCGCCTTTGCCGGCGATATCGGCATTTCGACGCCGGACGAACCGCATCCGTGGGGCGACTGCATGCCGGCGCAGACCGCATGCCTTGCCATGCCGACGGGCGAGCAGGCCAATCTCGGGCCGACGGAGGCGCCCGATCCGGTGCTGGAACTCGTCGATTTCTACTCGCGCAACCTTGCGGTTCCGCGCCGACGGGATGTCGATGACCCTCAGGTGCTTGCCGGCAAGGAGCAGTTTCACGAACTCGGCTGCGCCAGCTGTCATCGTCCGAAATTCGTGACCTCGCGCAAGGCGGAGCTGGAGGCCCACCGCTTCCAGCTGATCTGGCCCTATTCCGACATGCTGCTGCACGACATGGGGGAGGGGCTCGCGGACAATCGGCCGCTGGCCAATGCATCCGGACGGGAATGGCGCACCGCGCCGCTATGGGGTATCGGACTGACGGAGCTGGTGTCGGGGCAGGAAAGCTATCTGCACGACGGGCGCGCCCGCACGCTGGAGGAGGCGATCCTCTGGCATGGCGGCGAGGGACAGGCTGCCCGCGACGGCTATGCGGCGCTGGACCGCGCGGATCGCGAGGCGTTGCTGCGTTTCCTCAAGTCGCTCTGACGGCGCGGCGCGGAAAACTGAGAACGGGAGCACGACCATGATGGATGCAGGACGTCAGGAGCGGAAATGGTGCGATGCGCCCCCGCCCGTGCGACGGCTGACGCGTGTTGCCACATCTCTGGTTCTTGCGGGTGTCCTGATGGCGGCGGGAACCGTTGCCATGCCGAAGCCGGCAGTCGCGGAGGTCGACTATTCCCGCTTCTGGCCGGCCACTGTGTCGGGTTTCGCACTGCCTGCCAGCGATGCTCTCGCAGAGGCCGCTCTGCCGCTTGCCACCGGCATCGAGACGGCCTGCACCGGAGGCGCGACCGAGCCGTTCGCTGCCGCCTTCACGGAGGCCGTCGGCGCGGTGGCGCGTCTTTCCATGCTGCGTGTCGGTGCGCTCGCCGACGAGAACCGGCTGGAGCGCATCGCCTTCATTCCCGACGGGCGCGGCGTCGTGCGCCGGCAGGTGACGCGCCTGATCGCGGATCGCGACCAGACGGCTCTGGAGGCGGCCCGGCTGCGCGACAAGAGCGTCGCGCTGCAGGGGCTGACGGCGCTCGAATGGGTGGCCTTCGACAAGGACGGCAAGGTCCTGCTCGCCGACAGCGGCGAGGAGGGCGCCTATCGCTGCGCCTATGCGGCCGCTCTGGCCGCACGCCTCGGCGACACGGCGACGGAGATTCGCGACGCGTTTGCCGCGCCGTCCGGCCAGACCGCGTTGCTGCTGTCGCCCGCACCTGAGAACGGACTCGCCAAGACGCACAAGGAGGCGGCGGGCTTCGTCTTCACGAGCTGATGACGTCGCTGGAGCTGGTTCGCGACCAGATGCTGGCGCCACTGGTCGGCGAGGGGGCGCCGGCGTCGCGTGTGGCGCGCGTGCCCTTCTCCCGCTCGCACAATGGCACGGCCTATCTGTCCGGCGCGATCGACGGGCTCTCGCAGGCCTTCTCTGCCGCCGGTTTTGCGCAGGCCTCCGAAGATGCCGCATGGATCGGCAACACGCTGGGCTTCGAGCGCGGCAACGCGCTGAAGGCGCTGGAGGCGGTGCCGGCGGATCTGCAGGTCGCACTGGCCGACAAGGAGGCCGGCGAGCGTCTTGCCTATGTCCTCACGATCCTGACGGGTCTGCGCACCACGCTTGGCGGAGAGCTTGCCGCCTATCTCGATTTCCGCGGAGGCTTCAATGCTCTGGACGGCGATTGACCGACGGTCCTTGCTTGTCGGAGGCGGTGCTGCGCTGGCGGCACTGGCCCTCGGGCCGGAGCGGCTGCGTGCCGGCGAAACCGGCATCTCGGACGACCCGCTCTTCGCCGCCGCGCGGCGCGAGGCCGACGGCAGCCACAGCATCGTCGTAACCGGGCTCGATGGCATCGACCGACAGGTGATCCCGCTTCCCGGCCGCGGCCATGATGTTGCGGTCTGCCCGCTCAGCGGGCGCTGCCTCGCCTTTGCCCGTCGCCCCGGCACCTTCGCCGTCAGCTTCGATGTGAAAGGTGAGCGCCCGCCGGTCGTGTTCGAAGCAGTGCCGGGCCGGCACTTCTACGGCCATGGCGCCTTTTCGCCCGATGGCCGCCTGGCCTATGCGACGGAAAACGATTACGTCGCGAACCGCGGCGTGATCGGCGTCTACGACCTCAGCGGCGAGCGGCCGGAGCGCGTCGGCGAGTTCTGGTCCGGCGGCATCGGCCCGCACGACATCCTGCCGCTGCCCGACGGGCGCAGCCTCGTCGTTGCCAATGGCGGCATCGAGACCCATCCGGACAAGGGCCGCGAAAAGCTGAACATCGAGACGATGCAGCCGAACGTGACCGTGATCGACCGCGAGAGCGGGACGGTGCGCGGCGTTGCCGATCTGCCGTCCGGTCTGCACAAGCTGTCCGCTGCGCCACATGGCAGTGACCGATGGCGGCAAGGTCTGGATCGGCGGCCAGTACGAGGGCAGCATCGAGGAGACGCCGCCGCTGATGGCCTCGCTCGATACGGTCGACGGACGTCTTCTGCTGCACGACGTGCCGGACGATCTGCGCGGTCGTCTCGCGAACTATGTGGGATCGGTCACCATGAGTCGTGACGGCGAGGTGGTCGCCGCCTCCTGCCCGCGTGCCGGCCGCGTCCTCTATTTCTCGGCCGCGAACGGTGCCTTCCTGTCGAGCCAGCAGCGCGCCGACGCCTGCGGCCTCGCCCCGCTCGACCGGGCCGGCTTCCTGATCTCCGACGGGCAGGGGGCACTCAGCGAAAGCGGCGATCGGGCCGGCGCCCCGATGCTGCTGGCATCCAGCGCCGGCATCTCCTGGGACAATCACATGGTGGCGGTCGACCCGGCCTGAGGGAGGCGAGGCTGCCGCTCGCCTCAGACCGTATCGCTGAAGTCGATATCGGCCATCAGGTCGCCTGCCAGGGTTTCCAGGGCAGCGGACAGTCGCCGGCTGACAGATCCACAGGCAGCACGACGTCCCACCTGGGCGCGGAACATCCGCTCGCCGCTCATCGAGCCGGCGGCGACCTCCGTCTCCAGTTCGGTGATGCTGACGCCCTTGGCCGCCAGCACCGCCGCGACCGCATGCACGATGCCCGGATGGTCCTGGCAGATGACGGTCATCCGGGCGACTTGCCCGTGGGTCTCGTGGCTCGTCTCGCTGCGTTTCAGCGTCGTGGCGATGCCGCCGGCCGACAGCTGCGACAGCGCGGCCTCCAGCGCTTCGACACGCTCCTGCGGCACCTCGACCCGCACCAGGCCGGCAAAGGTGCCGGCAAGTCGCGACATGGAGCTTTCGATCCAGTTTCCGTCATGGACGGCGATCACGTCCGACAGCCGCTCGACGAGGCCGGGACGATCGTCGGCGATTGCGGTGAGAACCAGCGAAATCATGGACATGGGCGTGCGTGCCTCCCGAAGGTTTTCCGGAAGGCTAGACCATAGCAGGGGCGATGGAAACCGGCACGCGCCGCGCCCGCTCGCCGCGCTCAGGAGACGCGGCGACGGCGATCTGCGGGGGAACCGAAGGCCGCCGTATAGAGCCGCGCCTTGATCCGCGACAGGCGCGCATAGATCCGCAGCGGCAGGCGCGCCAGCGGCGGCACGACGTCGTGGCAGAACGCGACCTTGCGGACATAGCCGTGCACCTGCCACTCGAACCAGGTGAAGGCAGGGAAATAGGCGGTGTCGCCGGCAATGAGCTTGCGCACCTCGCCGTCCGGTCCGGTGACGGTAACCGATCCTTCCAGGATATAGACCGCCTCGTCGCAGCCGAAATACCAGTTGAAGCGGCCGTCCGTGCAGTCCCAGACCGACATGTTGGCATAGCGGTCCTGCCCGCTCGCCAACTGTACCGCACGCGCCTGCGGGGCACCCTCCAGCACCCAGTCCGGATTGATCGGCGCCGGCATCAGTTCCAGCCCCTCCAGTCGCGCCAATGTCAGGCCGGCCGGCGTGCGGTCGGCCACGGCCATGGCAGCTCCCAGCGCACTGGCGGACGCGGTGTCGGTCATGGTCGGTCGTCTCCCTTCTTGTCGTTTCTCCCGCTTTATCATCAAGCGGTGAAGAAGCGGTTTCCGGAAAGGGTGGGATTTGCCCGCCGCGTGGCGGACAGCAGCTGCCGCATTTGGCCCTTGCGGGGGCGCGAGGCTCCACTAGCGTGCCCGGCCAATGACGGCGTCCCTGGAGGGACTGAAAGCGAGTCCGGTGGCGACCGACCCACCCGGGGGTCCAGTCCGGAGCTGTCCGAGCGGTATTCGGTCCGGCGCGACGACATGGTCTCGCGGGAACCCTGTCCTGTATCCGGCCGGTTTCATTCCCTCCTGGCGGCGTTGCGCCGGACCTGTCCGGCTGTTCACGCGGGCGCGTGGCCAAGAGGGAGCTTTTGAGATGAAACCAGAATTTCTTCGCCGCCGTTTTGGCCGAGCGTCCCGTCCGTTGCGACCGGGGGGAGGGGCATGATGGCCGACGTGATGACTGAGACGGGCGAAAAGCTGGGCCTGATCATCTGCGGCCATGGCAGCCGCAACCGCGGAGCGGTGCGCGAATTCGCGCAGCTCGCCGAACGGCTGAAGACCCGCTTTCCCGGTTGGCCTGTGGAATACGGCTATCTCGAGTTTGCCATCCGGTGATCAAGGACGGCCTCGACCGGCTGCGCGAGCAGGGCTGCACCCGCATTCTCGCCGTGCCGGGCATGCTGTTTGCCGCCGGCCACGCCAAGAACGACATCCCGTCCGTGCTGAACACCTACCAGGCCCAGCACGAAGGCCTGACGATCACCTACGGGCGGGAGCCTCGCCGTCGACACCAGGATGATCCGCGCCGCCGGGACCGGATTCGCGAGGCGCTGGAAAGGCCGGCAGCGACGTGCCGCTGCACGAGACGCTGCTGATGGTCGTGGGACGCGGCGCGTCCGATCCCGACGCCAATTCCAACGTCGCCAAGATCACCCCCATGCTGTGGGAAGCTTCGGCTTCGTCTGGGCCGAGACGTGCTATTCCGGCGTCACCTTCCCGCTGGTCGAACCCGGGCTCGAGCACGCGGCCAAGCTCGGCTATCGTCGCATCGTCGTCTTCCCGTATTTTCTGTTCTCCGGCGTCCTCGTCAGCCGCATCTACAACAACACGGACGAGGTGGCGGAGCGCCATCCGGACATCGAGTTCGTCAAGGCCGGCTATCTCACGACCACCCCCAGGTCATCGACACCATGGCGGACCGGGTCACCCGAGATCCTGCAAGCGGGGCCAACCTGATGAACTGCCAGATGTGCAAGTACCGCGAGCAGGTGCTCGGCTTCGAGGCGGATGTCGGGCGGCCGCAGGAAAGCCACCACCACCATGTCGAGGGCCTCGGCGCCGACGCCGAGTGCAAGCTGTGCGCCGACGTGTGCACGGAGCTGCGAACTGGAACGGAGGCAGGGAGTATCGGGCCATCACCACCACCATCATGACCATGGCCATTCGCACGGCCATCATCATCACGACCACGACCATCATCATGCTCATGACCACGATCATGATCACGGGCACCATCACCACGGTCATAGCCACACTCACGGGCCAGTCATGACCATGGCCACAGTCATGATCATGGGCACGATCATCACCATCCCCCCTATCCCCATGCGGACCATCCGCTTGGGCCGAAGTCGATGAAGAAGCGGTCCACATGAGGTGTGGGGCGTGAGCGGCGGCCGTTACGACTACGAGCGCGATCCCGCGCAGATCTATCGCCGCTCCTTTTCCATCGTGCGCGAGGAGGCGGATCTCTCCGGCCTGCCCGAGGCGCTGCATCCGCCGCGATCCGCATCGTTCATGCCTGCGGCATGCCCGAGGTGGTGGCGGATCTGGCCTGGCGCGGCGATGTCGCGGCGGGCGGTCGGTAGCGCTCTTGCCGCAGGTGCGCCGGTCTTCGCCGATGTGCGCATAGTCTGCGAAGGTGTGATCCGCAAGCCGCTTGCCGGCCTGCAACGATCTCGTCTGCACGCTCAACGCCGCCTCCCGTGCCCCGGTCTTGCCCGGCGCCTCGGCACCACGCGTTCGGCCGCGGCCGTCGACCTGTGGCGCGACCGCTGGAGGGAGCCGTCGTGGTCGTCGGCAATGCGCCGACTGCACTGTTTCATCTGCTGGAGCGGATCGCGAGGGCTTTCCGCGTTCCGGCGCCGCGATCCTCGGCTTCCGGTCGGCTTCGTCGCGCGGCGGAGTCGAAGGAGGCGCGCTGGAGAGCCCGCCTCGACATCCCCTGCCTGGTGCTGCGTGCCGCGCGGCGGCTCCGCCATCGCTGCTCGCCGCGATCAACGCGCTGGCTGCCGGCGTGCCGGAAGAGGACACGGCATGAGCCCCCGACGACACGGCACGACCCGCCCCCTGGCTCACCGTGATCGGCCTCGGCGAGGATGGCGTCGACGGGCTGTCCCCCGATTGCCCCGGCAGGCGCTTGCCGATGCGAAGCGCGTCTTCGGCGGCGCTCGCCACGGTGAGCTCGTTTGCCCCCTCGGGATCAAGGTCGAGACCTGGCCGAGCCCGTTCCACAAGGGGCTGGAAGCGCTGCTTGCCTCGCGCGGCGAACCCGTCGCGGTGCTGGCGAGCGGCGATCCCATGTGGTTCGGCATCGGCTCTACGCTCGCGCGCTCCGTGCCGCACGAGGAGATGCTGGTGCTGCCGGCACCCTCGTCCCTGTCGCTCGCCGCCGCACGGCTCGGCTGGCCGTTGCAGGATGTCGAGACCCTGTCGCTGCATGGCCGTCCGGTCGACCTTCTGCGCGCCGTTCTTCATCCCGGAGCCAAAGTCCTCTGCCTCACCTCGGGCGCCCTTGCGGCGGAAGAGATCGCGCGACCTGCTGGTCGACGAGGGCTATGGCGCAAGCCGGCTGACCGTGCTGGAGCATCTCGGCGGACCGGCCGAGCGGATCCTGTCGGGCAGCGCCGAAGGCTGGCGCGGCGAGGTGTTGCCACCCTCAACGTCGTGGCACTCGAGGCGGTCGCGGTGCGCGCACGCCGCTGCGCCCGCGCCTGCCCGGCCTGCCGGACGATGCCTTCCGCCATGACGGCAAGATCACGAAACGCGAGGTCCGGTCGGTGACGCTCGCCCGCCTGATGCCCATGCCCGCGCCATGTTGTGGGATATCGGCGCGGGCTCGGGGGCTGTCGCCATCGAGTTGCTGCGCGCCGCGCCCCGCAGCCTCGCCATCGGGCTGGAGCCGGACGACACCCGCCGCGCCACGGCGCGGGCGAATGCCGCCGCCCTCGCGTGCCGCATCTCGACCTTCGCCCCGACGCGGCGCCGGATGGCCTGAGGGCCTGCCGCCGCCCGACGCGATCTTTCTCGGCGGCGCCTGACCGCACCCGGCACGCTGGAGGCGGCACTCGCGGCGTTTGCGGCCCGGCGGCCGGCTCGTCGCCAATGCGGTAACGCTGAAAGCGAGGCGATCCTTCTTGCGCCCATGCCCGCCACGGCGGCGAGCTGGTGCGTATCGCGGTGTCGCGGGCCGGTGCCGTCGGCGGCATGACCGGATGGCGTCCGCTCATGCCGGTGACCCAGTGGAGCCTGATCGTCCCATGACTGCTGGAACCCTTTACGGCGTCGGCTCGGCCCCGGCGACCCGGACCTGATGACGGTGAAGGCGCACCGGCTGATCTCGGGCGCGCAGGTCGTCGCCTATCCCGCGCCCGACGACGGCGAGAGCTCGCCCGCTCCATCGCGGCGGCGATCATCCCGCCTGCGGCGCGCGCGAGATTCCGATCGTCGTGCCGATGCGCGTCGAGCGGTTTCCCGGCACAGGCCGTCTATACCCGCGCGGCCGAGGAGATCGGCGAAGTCCTCGCCTCGGGCACCGATGTTGTGACGCTGTGCGAGGGGGACCCGTTCTTCTACGGCTCCTTCATGTATCTGTTCGGCGGCTGTCGCCGCGCTTTCCCTGCGAGATCGTGCCGGGCGTGACCTCGCTCACCGCCTGTGCCGCCCGCCTTGCCCGGCCGCTCACCGCACGCAACGATGTCCTGACCGTCATTCCCGGACCGCTGCCGGACGAGGAGATCGCGGCACGGATCGAGGCGGCGGGCGCCATCGCCATCATGAAGGTCGGGCGCCACCTGCCGCGCCTGCGCCGTTTGATCGAGGGGCTGGGCCTCATCGATCATGCAGGCTATGTGGAGCGGGCGACGCTTCGGGCAGAAAAGGCGATGCCTCTTGCCGATGTGACGGAAGCCGCCGCCCCCTATTTCTCGATGATCCTGATCTACAAGGGAAGACGAAGCGTGGATGCTACCGCCGCAATCCTCGTCCTGACGCCGGCGGCGGAGCCTGTCGCGCGCCGCATCGCGGCCGCCCTGCCGGGTGCCACGCTGCACGGGCTCGCCCACCGGGTGCCCGCCTCGACGTGTCCTTCGCCGAGACGTTGAACCATATCGCGCGCTCTATCAGGCCGGCACGCCCATCGTTGGCGTCTGCGCCTCCGGCATCCTGATCCGCGCGCTGGCCGCCGTGATCGAGGACAAGCGCTCCGAGCCGCCGGTTCTCGCCGTCTCCGAGGACGGGGCGAGCGTCGTGCCGCTGCTCGGCGGCCATCGCGGCGCCAACTCGCTCGCCCGCCAGGTCGCGGACGCGCTGGACGGCCATGCGGCGGTGACGACGCAGGGCGACACCGCGCTGGGCGTTGCGCTCGATTCGCCGCCCAAGGGCTGTGGCTCGCCAATCCGCAGGATGCCAAGGTCATCATGGCGCGCCTCCTGGCCGGCGAGCCCGTCAGCCTCAAGGGCGATGCCCCCTGGATCAGCCGCTCGCGCCTGCCGCTTGCGGATAAGGCGGAGATGGAAATCGTCGCCAGCGTCGAGGCTGTCGCGCCCGGTGCCGACCGGCTCGTCTATCATCCGCGCCGCCTCGTCGTCGGTGTCGGCTGCGCGCGCGGCTGTCCGGCGGAAGAGCTCTCTGCGCTGGTGCGCGAGACGCTTGCCGGCGCCGGCCTTGCCGAAGGGGCGGTGGCGCTTGTCGCGACCCTCGACCTGAAGGCGGACGAGGCCGCCGTCAACGCGCTCGCCGCTCAGCTCGGCGTGCCGCTGCGCGTCTTCACCGCCGCCCGGCTGGAGCAGGAAGCAC
>JACADM010000038.1_pt1 | contig 55020 bp, 63 predicted proteins | sample 7512371 | NCBI WGS metagenome assembly JACADM01 (sample SAMN14389041, study PRJNA612141) | algae metagenome | isolation source: non-axenic algae culture | place: India: Navi Mumbai | collected 2017-01
CGTCGTCTGCGCGATCGGCGCATTGCCGAGCTCGGCGGCGATCGCCTTGGTCAGGCTGCCGGCCGGCTCGCCGCCGCCGACAAGGCGGAAGCGCTCGGTCTGGCCGCGGATCAGGCCGTGCGAGACGACGCCCTGGTGACCCTTGCCGCCGCGCTCCTCGGCCTCGGCCGAGGCCTTGGCCGACTGGCGAAGACCTCCGGCGGGACGTGGGCCAGCTCGTGGCGGTCCAGATAGGACACGGCCAGCTCGCGGAACACGTAGTCGAGCACCGAGGTGGCGTTCTTGATCGCGTCGTTGCCCTGCACCATGCCCGCCGGCTCGAACTTGGTGAAGATGAAGGCGTCGACATACTCCTCCAGCGGCACGCCGTATTGCAGGCCGAGCGACACCGAGATGGCGAAGTTGTTGATGAAGGCGCGCAGGGCCGAGCCTTCCTTGTTCATGTCGATGAAGATCTCGCCGAGGCGGCCGTCATCGTATTCGCCGGTGCGCAGGAAGATCGTGTGCCCGCCGATCTTGGCCTTCTGGGTGTAGCCCTTGCGGCGGGTCGGCAGCTTCTCCTGCTGGCGAACCACACGCTCGACGATCCGCTCGACGATCTTCTCGGCGACGATCTCGGCGCGCGCGGCCTGCGGCTGGGCGACCAGCGTCTCGACCGCATCCTCCTCGTCGTCGTCCGCATCGGCGAGCAACTGCGAGTTCAGCGGCTGCGACAGCTTGGAGCCGTCGCGGTAGAGGGCGTTGGCCTTCAGCGCCAGGCGCCAGGAGAGCAGGTAAGCCTCCTTGCAGTCGGCGACGGTGGCGTCGTTCGGCATGTTGATCGTCTTGGAGATCGCGCCGGAGATGAACGGCTGGGCCGCCGCCATCATGCGGATGTGGCTCTCCACCGACAGGAAGCGCTTGCCGAGGCGACCGCAGGGGTTGGCGCAGTCGAAGACCGGGTAGTGCTCGGTCTTCAGGAAGGGCGCGCCCTCCAGCGTCATGGCACCGCAGACATGGGTGTTGGCGGCCTCGATGTCCTGGCGGGAGAAGCCGAGATGCGCCAGCAGCTCGAACTCCGGATCGTCCAGCTTCTCGGCCGGCACCTTCAGCGCGCCCGTCAGGAAGTCGTCGCCCAGCGTCCAGCGGTTGAACACGAACTTGATGTCGAAGGCGGACTTGAGCGCACCGGCGACCTTGGCCAGCGCCTCATCGTCGAAGCCGCGCGAGCGAAGCGTCGACGGGTTGATCGCCGGCGCCTGGTCGAGCGAGCCGTGACCGACCGCATAGGCCTCGATCTCGGCGATCTCGCTCTCGGAATAGCCGAGGGTGCGCAGGGCTTCCGGCACCGCGCGGTTGATGATCTTGAAGTAGCCGCCGCCGGCCAGCTTCTTGAACTTCACCAGCGCGAAGTCGGGCTCGATGCCGGTCGTGTCGCAGTCCATGACGAGGCCGATCGTGCCGGTGGGCGCGATGACCGTCGACTGGGCGTTGCGGTAGCCGTGCTTCTCGCCGAGTTCCAGCGCGCGGTCCCAGGCCAGCTTTGCCCGCTCGATCAGGATCGGCTGCGAGCAGGAGCATGGTCGAGCGGCACGGGCAGGGTGCTCAGGCCCTCGTAGCCGGAGGCCTCGCCATAAGCGGCGCGGCGGTGGTTGCGCATGACGCGCAGCATGTGCGGGGCATTGTCCGCATAGCCCGGGAAGGGGCCGAGTTCGCCGGCCATCTCGGCCGACGTGGCGTAGGCGACGCCGGTCATGATCGCGGTCAGGGCACCGCAGATCGCGCGGCCCTCGTCGCTGTCATAGGAATGCCAGAGGTCATCAGCAGGCCGCCGATATTGGCGTAGCCGAGGCCGAGCGTACGGTAGCGGTAGGAGAGTTCCGCGATCTCCTTGGACGGGAACTGCGCCATCAGCACCGACACCTCGAGCACGACGGTCCACAGGCGGACGCAGTGCTCGTAGGACTCGACGTCGAAATTGCCGTTGGCCTCACGGAACTGCAGCAGGTTCAGTGAGGCGAGGTTGCAGGCCGTGTCGTCGAGGAACATGTACTCGGAGCACGGGTTCGACGCACGGATCTCGCCGGAGGCCGGGCAGGTGTGCCAGTCGTTGATGGTGGTGTGGTACTGGATGCCGGGATCGGCCGAGGCCCAGGCGGCATAGCCGATCTGCTCCCACAGCTCGCGGGCCTTCAGCGTCTTGGTGACGCGGCCGTCCTTGCGGGCGGTCAGGCTCCAGTCGCCGTCATCCATCACGGCGGTGAGGAAGCCGTCCGTCACGCGCACCGAGTTGTTGGAATTCTGGCCGGAAACCGTGAGGTAGGCCTCCGAATCCCAGTCGGTGTTGTAGGTCGGGAACTCGATCTTGGTGAAGCCCTGGCGCGCGAACTGGATGACGCGCTGGATGTAGTTCTCCGGCACCATCATCTTCTTGGCGGCGCGGATTTCGCGCTTGAGCGCCGGGTTCCTAGCCGGATCGAAGCAGTCGCCGTTGTCCGCCTCGCAGTTGACGCAGGCCTTCATGATGGCGGTCAGGTGCTTCTGGCAGATCTTCGAGCCGGTGACGAGGGCGGCGACCTTCTGCTCCTCGCGGACCTTCCAGTTGATGTAGTCCTCGATGTCCGGATGGTCGATGTCGACCACCACCATCTTGGCGGCGCGGCGGGTGGTGCCGCCCGACTTGATGGCGCCGGCGGCGCGGTCGCCGATCTTCAGGAAGCTCATCAAGCCGGAGGACTTGCCGCCGCCCGACAGCTTCTCGCCTTCGCCGCGGACGCGGGAAAGTTGGAGCCGGTGCCGGAGCCGTACTTGAACAGGCGCGCCTCGCGTACCCACAGGTCCATGATGCCGTTCTCGTTGACGAGATCGTCCTCGACCGACTGGATGAAGCAGGCATGCGGCTGCGGATGCTCATAGGCGGTCGCCGAGCGGGTCAGCTCGCCGGTCTGGAAATCGACATAGAAGTGACCCTGGCTCGGGCCGTCGATGCCATAGGCCCAGTGCAGGCCGGTGTTGAACCACTGCGGGCTGTTGGGGGCGACCTTCTGGGTCGCCAGCATGTAGCGCAGCTCGTCGTAGAAGGCCTGGGCGTCGGCTTCGCTGTCGAAGTAGCCGCCCTTCCAGCCCCAGTAGGTCCAGGTGCCGGCGAGACGGTCGAACACCTGGCGGGCGTCGGTCTCCGAGCCGTAGCGCTCTTCCTCGGGCAGCTTCTTCAGCGCCTTGAGGTCAGCTTCCTGGCGCCACAGCCAGGAGGGAACGGTGTTCTCCTCGACCGGCTTCAGACGGGCCGGAACGCCGGCCTTGCGGAAGTACTTCTGTGCCAGGATGTCGGCCGCGACCTGCGAGAACTGGGCCGGAACGTCAATGTTTTCAAGCCGGAAGACGATCGAGCCGTCCGGATTGCGAAATCTCGCTGGTGGCAACGCGAAACGCGATGTCGGCGTAGGGGGACTGCCCCTCCTTCGTGTAGCGCCGCTCGATCTTCATCCCAAAGGCCCCTTTCGTGTCGCCGGCCGCCGGCCGGTCATATGTCTAGAAGCCGGCCGTGCCGCCGGCAGTGTCTGTCGCGGCAAGCCGCATGAATTCGTCTCGCGGCCGGGCCGCATCTCGTCCGGTCGCGGTTCGGCCGCGAGCGGGAAGGGCGGCCACGCCGCCGGTCCTGCGTGTCTTGCGACGCGCCGGGGGCTAGCCTTCCTGTCAGATGCCGCAACCTGTGGCCACGGTCGTTATCTTTGATGATACCTATATATAGTAGGCCATCGGTCTTTTGTCACCAGATATCGCCAATGCGAGGCGCAATTTTCCGAGGTCGCGAACCGCCGCGGTTCGTGACGCCGAGACCGGGAAACCCCGGATACGCTGCTGCAGTTGAAGAGGACGCGGGGCACGCACGGCTTGTCGCCGGCCCCAACCTTGCTGCGATTACCTGACGCCCTGAAACTAGGGTGAATCGTCCGCCGGCGTCAAGCGCTGCGAGCAACCTGTTGTGGCTGCTTGTGTCGCCGGCCCCAAATATAGTGTGTCGGTGTGGATAACGAGGATGAGGGCGAATCGGCCTTTTGCCGGCAAATCCAGCCCCCCAATCCCGACTGGGGCGGGCTGCAGCGGGCCGATCGGCCTTTGTGGCCTTATCCCCGCAGGGGCGCAGGCGCCCGAGGGGCGGTTATCCCCGCAATCGCGGGGGCGGGGATTGCAAACCTCTATCCCCGTGTCCTGGAAAATGGCGGAAATCCCCCATTCCGATTGAGAGCGATTTTGAGATTTTGCGCAGAATCGTCTCAATTCTCTCCAAACTAACATCGAACTCGCTCCAATTTTAGGAAGTTTGTCCGAAAATCGTCTTGTCCCGTTCAATCGCGGGGAATCCGGACGTGGTTCACTGTCCTCCTCCGAGAGAAGGACGATGCGCTTGGCCCGGATGACGCGGCACTACGCCTACGGACTGGATATGGACGATCTGGATGTCGTGGTCGTCGACGATTCGAAGCCGATGCAGGCGATCCTGCGCTCGACACTGCTCTCCTTCCGCGTGCGCCGGGTTGCGAACCTTCGACACCGCCGATGCGGCGCTGGAAATGATGCGGCTCGACCCGCCCAACTTCGTCATCACCGACTGGCGGATGAAGCCGATGAGCGGGCTGGCGCTGCTGCGCACGCTGCGCCAGCGCAAGATGGCACCGCTCTGCTTCCTGCCGGTGGTGGTGTGCACCGCCCATGGCACGCGAACGCTGATCGACCGGGTGCTGCGCGACGGGCGCAACATGTGGTGGCCAAGCCGCTGTCGCCGTCGGGCCTCTACGACCGGCTGATGTGGACGCTGCGCGACGGCCGGCAACTGGTGATGGGCGACGACGGGCGCTATGTCATCGAGGGCGTTGCCGACACGCTCGACGAGAAGGCGCGCAAGTGGCAGCAGATCGGCATCGAGCGCGAGATCGTCGCGCCGAAGTCCGGGACGCGGCGCGATCACCTTGCCGCCACGCAGAAGAGCGAAGCCGGCGCGGCCGGGGCGGCGCCGCGCAGCGGCTTCGCCACCGTGCGCCCCAAGCGGTCCCAGCCGGCCGCCTGAGCGGACCGCGTGCAGGAAACCCGGTCGCGGGACGCGCCGCCGCATTGCGAAACCGGCGAGGGTGCGCTATGCGAAAGCCAGACAGACAAACCGGGACGCCGCCTTCGATGAAAACGCTGCTGCAATTCTTCACTTGGTGGAACAGCGCGACCTGGGGCACGCGCTTCTTTACCTGGCGCAAGGGCGAGTTCGTCGGAAACGACGAGTTCGGCAATGCCTACTATCGCGAGCGCGGGGGAAACCGCCGCTGGGTGATCTACAACGGCCTGGCCGAAGCCTCGATGATTCCTCCCGGCTGGCACGGCTGGATGCACCACCGCACCGACACGCCGCCGACCGAGACGGACTACACGGCCCGCGCCTGGCAGGCGCCGCATCACGGCAACCGCACCGGCACGCATGAGGCCTACCGTCCGAAGGGCTCGATCCTGACGGCGGAGAGCCGGCCGAAGGTTTCCGGCGACTACCAGGCCTGGACGCCGGAAGGCTGACATTGCTTGATGTGGCAGGTGAAGATCCTGTCGTAACGAATTGAAAGAACGCCGACCCTTGTGGTCGGCGTTTTTGTTTTGAGCTCTCGGTTGGCTGACTGCGGTCGGCGTGGGGGCGGAGGGACGCGCCAGCTCAACGGCTGTCATACCTGCGACAAGCAGGTATCCAGTATCCGCCGGTGCGGATGGTGGTGCGAAGGCAGAAGCCGCTGAAGTCCGGCGGCAGCGCCGGGGTCTGTCTCGAACCGTTCGGGGTTACTGGATCCCGGTCTTCGGCTTCGCCGAAACCGGGATGACATCCTGCGGCTGTGGCGAACGACGTGCATTCCCTGCGGTGCGGGATGACGAAGGCAGTGCAAGGGCCGCTGCCGCTCTGGCGGCCAATAGGCCCCGGATTTCGCGATGCTCGTCTGGGGTGACGGCAGAGAGGAGGCGAGGTCCTGCCTCTCCCTTCCGTCAGACCGTGCCGCCGAGATCGGCGCCGAGGTCCTGCAGCTCCTTGCCGCCGGCCATCAGGTTCTGCAGCTCGTCGATGGTGATCTCGCCGCGCGCGTGGGTGCCGAGCGTGCGCCCGCGGTTGAGCACGGTGAAGCGGTCGCCGACCGCATGGGCGTGGCGGACATTGTGGGTGATGAAGATCACCCCGAGCCCCTTGGCCCGCACCTGGTTGATGTATTTCAGCACCATCGAGGTCTGGGCGACACCGAGCGCGGAGGTCGGCTCGTCGAGGATCAGCACCTTGGCGCCGAAATAGACCGCCCGGGCGATCGCCACGCATTGCCGCTCGCCGCCCGACAGGGTGCCGACCGCCTGCTGCGGGTCGCGCACGTCGATACCGATACGCCGCATCTCCTCGCGCGTCACCGTGTCCGCATGGGCCATGTCCATGCGGCGGAGCGGCCAGGTGCCCTTGAGCGGCTCGCGGCCCATGAAGAAATTGCGGGTGATCGACATCAGCGGGATCATCGCCAGGTCCTGGTAGACGGTGGCGATGCCGGCATCGAGCGCGTCGCGCGGGCTGTCGAAGCCGACCTCCCGGCCGCTGACGAGGAAAGTGCCCGCGGTCGGCCGATGCACGCCCGAGAGCGTCTTGATCAGCGTCGACTTGCCGGCGCCGTTGTCGCCGAGCAGGCAGAGGACCTCGCCGGCATGCACCTTCATCGAGATGCCGCCGAGCGCGATGACCGAGCCAAAATGCTTGACGAGGTCGCGCACCTCGATCAGCGGAACGGCAGGCACAGGGTCGGTGCGGGCCGGGTCGGAATGTGCGTGAGCTGTCGCGGCCATGGTCAGCGCTCCCCCGTCGCCCGCTTGCGGATGAAATTGTTGAACAGCACGGCGATCAGCAGCATCCCGCCGAGGAAGACCAGGTACCAGTCCTGGTCGATGTCGGTATAGGTGAGGCCGATCAGCACCATGCCGAAGATGATGGCGCCGAAGAAGGCGCCGATGGCCGAGCCGTAGCCGCCGGTCAAAAGGCAGCCGCCGATCACCGCCGCGATGATCGCCTCGAACTCCTTCTGGAAGCCGCGGCGGGCATCGGTGGAGCCGGCATCAAGCACGGTGAGGATGGCGACCAGCGCCGCGCACATGGCGGTCACCATGAACAGGATGGTCTTGACCCGTGTGACCGAACGCCGGAGTTGCGCGCGGCAGCCGCATCGCCGCCCGCGGCGAAGATCCAGTTGCCGAAGCGGGTGCGCAAAAGCACCCAGGTGGCAACGAGCGCAATGGCCGCGAACCAGAGGATCTCGACCGGGACGCCGGTGACCTTGGGCGTGCCGTTTCGGAAGGTCTCGATGTAGTCGTTGGCGGCGAGCCAGGCGAACAAGCCCTCGAAGGCATCGCCCGAGAACAGTTGCAGCACCAAGCCGTCGCCGGCCGCCTCCTTGACGCCGCGCAGCTGGGTCGACCCGTCGGTCGCCCATTTCAGCCCCACAAGAGTGAGGCCGCGCAGGATGAACAGGAAGGCCAGCGTGACGATGAAGGAGGGCAGGCCGGTGCGCAGCACGATCTGGCCGTTGATCGCGCCGATGCCGGCGGCAAAGGCCAGCGTCGCGGCAATGGCGACGATGAGCGGCATGTCCCACACCACCAGCACCGTGCCGAAGGCAAGGCCGGCAAAGGCGACCATGGAGCCGACCGACAGGTCGAACTCGCCGCCGACCATCAACAGCGCCGCGCCGATGGCGAGAATGCCGAGCTGGGCGGCGGGGCCATGAAGTTCATGATGCCGGCGAGCGAGAACATCGCCGGATTGGCCACCGTGACGAAGAAGAGGGTGACCAGAACGAGCCCCGCCAGGGCGCCGAGCTCCGGCCGGCGCAACAGCCTGGTCGCCAGCCCCGTTTCCCGCAGCCGCTCGTCCGCGCTCTCTCTTTCGCCGGAAGGGGCGGTCGCCTGTGCTTCACTCATCGAACCTGTCCTCAAGATGTCGAAAGCCGGGGCCGGATCCGGCGGGGCGCAGCCATGTGGCCGCGTCCCACCGGACAAACCGGCAAGCCTTGCGTTGCGGGAGCCCGACCGGCGCCCAATCAACGTCCGATCAACGAATGCCCTGGGCGGACAGCTCGACGACCTGGCCGGCCTTTTCCTTGGTGATCAGGTTCGGGCCCGAGGCGACATTGCCGCCCGGCATCAGGCCGAAGCGGGCATGGTTGGCCAGGAACACCACCGGCAGGTAGCCCTGCAGGAACTGCTGCTGGTCGATGGCGAAGGCGGCCTCGCCATCGGCAACCGCCTGCAGGAAGTTCGCCGACATGTCGAAGGTGGCGACCTTGACCTGCTCCAGCATCCCGCTGTCCTTGACCGCCTGCAGGCTGGGCTCGCCGCCGAGCGAGGCGCTGAGCGCGATCACCGTGTCGACATCGCCGTCGGAGGCGAGGGCGGCCTTCACCTTGGCCAGGATCTCGGCCGGGTCGTTGGTGGTGGGCAGCACGGAGACCGAGCCGCCGAAGCCGTCGGCAAAGCCCTGGCAGCGCTGGTCGAGCGAGACGTTGCCGACCTCGTGGTTGACGCAAAGGCCCTTCTTGCCGCCCATCTCGGCCAGCGCCTCGCCGGCCTTCTTGCCCGCGTCATATTCTTCCTGGCCGACATGGAGCGCCGCGCCGAGCGAGGCCGAGACGTCGGAGCCGGAATTCATCGAGATGACCGGAATGCCGGCGGAGACCGCCTTGCGGATCGAATCGCCGAGCGCATCGCCGTCGGGGATCGAGACGATCAGCCCGTCCGGCTCCTGGTTGACGGCGGCATCGATGAGCTGGGCCATCGCCACCATGTCGAAGGTTTCCGGTGCGCGGTAGTCGACGGTGACGCCCATGTCCTCGCCGGCCTTGGCGACGCCGTTCTTGACCACCGACCAGAACGGATCGGACGCCTGGCCGTGGCTAACCACGATAATGTTGATATCCTGAGCCGTTGCCGGTGCAGTGCCGGCAGTGGCTGCCAGGCCGACGACGGCGGCAGCCGACAGCAGACGAGCGACGAAACGTTTCATGTGTCTTCCTCCCATTGCCCCGCATGCGGGGACTTTCTCGTCTTCCGCTTCCGCCGGACGGCCTGTCGCCGCGCTTGCGGAACGCGCTTTCCGGCTGACGGCGCCTCCCGCGCACCCTCCGGAAAAATCAGAATGACGCATTCCAAAACGCATCATATGGAATTTTTATTCCATTTATGGTTTGACGGTGTCAAGCTGAAATCGGCTGCGCCGCTGCGTCAGGCGTGGCCGGCAGGGCCGGGCGCGAGAAAGACCGGGATCGGGGCGAGGAAGGGAGACCGCCGATGAGCGACAAGGAGGCCGAGGCGGCCGAGGGCGCGGTGCCACCGCGCGACTACGACGGATTGCGGGCGCTGTTGATCGAGAAGAAGCCGGCGATGCCCAAGCGCCTGGCGCAGGTGGCGGCCTTTGCGGTCGACCGGCCGGACGACGTGACCTTCGGCACGGTGGCGGTGATCGCCGAGCAGGCCGGCGTGCAGCCCTCGACGCTGGTGCGCTTCGCCCAGTCGCTGGGCTATCAGGGCTTTTCGGAGCTGCAGGACGTATTCCGCGCCCGGCTGCGCGAGCGCTGGCCGGATTACGACGAGCGGCTGGAGGTGCTGCGGCGACGCAGCGGCGACAGCCACGGCGCCCATGCGCTGTTCGGCGATTTCGTCGACACGGCGGTCGCCTCGCTGCTGCGCATGCGCAATTCGCTCGCCCCCGACGTGATGGAAGAGGCGGCCCGCGCGATGGCCCGCGCAAGGGTGATCTATCTGGTGGCGCAGCGCCGGGCCTTCCCGGTCTCCGCCTATATGGCCTATGCGCTGTCGAAACTCGGCATGGCGGCGGTGCTGGTCGACAATCTCGCCTCGCTCGGCCCCGAGCAGGCCTCTGCCGCCGGGCCGCAGGACCTGATGGTGGCGGTGAGCTTCACGCCCTATGCCTCGCTGACGGTGGATGTCGCCAATGCCGCCGCCGCGCGCGGGGTGCCGGTGCTGGCGCTGACGGATTCGCCGTTCTCGCCGCTGATCCAGTCGGCAAAGGTGGTGGTGGAAGTGGCGGAGGCGGATCTGGGCGCCTTCCGCTCGCTGTCCGGCACGCTGTGCCTTGCCATGGCGCTGTGCGTGGCGGCTGCCGAAATGCGCCGCGACGGGGTGTCCTAGCCGGCGACGGGCGCGCCCGGCGGCATCGTCGCCGGGCTGCGGTCGAACTTCGAGGCGAGCACGATCGAGGATTGCGAACGGCGCACGCCGGGCACCACGGCGATCTCGTCCAGCGCCTCGTCGAGATCCTCCAGCTGCGGTGCCTCCACCACCAGGAAGATGTCGAATTCGCCGGCGACGGTCAGGCAGGTGCGGATTTCGGGAAATGTCGCCAGCCGGCGGATCGTCTCGCGCATCTGCTGCTGCTCGACGGCGAGCATGACGAGGGCGCGGACCGTGCTGCCGGTGTCGGGGCGGGCAAGAACGGCCGTGTAGCCGGCAATCGCGCCGGTGCGCTCCAGCCGGGCGATGCGTTCATGCACGGTGGAACGGGCGACGCCGAGCCGGCGGGCGATGTCCGCCGTGGGCATGCGGGCATTCATCTGCAGAAGCGCGATCAGCTTGCGGTCCAGCGCATCCCGGCCTGTGGTCATGACGATCCGTCCGTTCTCCCGTCGATCCGCCGGTTATAGCGGCAGGACGTCGGCAGGTCAGGGGGAAACGTCGGGGGGACACATCGGGGGAAAATGTCGGCGCGGGCGGTCAGGCGACGCGGGTGTCGTCGGCCTCGACGTCGGGATCCGTCTCGCAGCGTACGAGATTGCGCCCGGCGCCCTTGGCCGCATAGAGCGCGGTGTCGGCGCGGGCGATCATCGACTGAGGCGTGTCGTCGCCGCGGAAGGTCGAGACGCCGATGGAGATGGTGATGCGGCCGAGATTCTCGCCGGTGGAGCGCTTGACCAGCTCCTTCGACAGCACCGCGCGGCGGATGTGCTCGGCGACGGTGACGGCCTGGCGCAGCGAGGTGTGCGGCAGCAGGATGGCGAATTCCTCGCCGCCATAGCGGCAGGCGACGTCGTGGCCCTTGACGTTCTGCTTGACGGCGAGGGCGACGAGACGGAGCACCTGGTCGCCGGTCTGGTGGCCGAAGGTGTCGTTGAACTTCTTGAAGTGGTCGATGTCGGTGAGCAGCAGCGACAGCGGCTCCTGGCTCTGCGAGGCATCCTTCACCATGCGCTCGATCGTGTGATCGAAGTGCCGGCGATTGCTGAGCGTGGTGAGCTCGTCGGTGAGCGATTCGTAGCGGATCGCCTCCAGGCTCTCCTGCAGCTCCTCGATCTGGCGGCGCGACTCGATGAGCTGGCCTTCAAGCTGGCGGTTGGAGCCGGCGGTGTTGCGGGTGGCGAGGAGCAGGTGGGCGACCAGCTGCTTGAGCTGCTGTGGGTCCTGCAGGGTTTCCAGCTGCGCCTGCGCGCCCTCCAGCGACTGGCCGTATTCGCTGACGGATTCGACGCTCTGGCCGAGCATGTCGACCATGTCGCGGATCTCGTCGGAGATCTTCTCGCCGACCTCGTCGATGCGGTCGCCGAGCTTCGTCGGCGACAGGAAGCTGTTGTAGATCTGCTGCAGCTGTTCGGTGGTGACGGTGCCCTTGGCGCCGACGATCTCGTTGACCGCGCGGTTCAGCGAATGGTTGAAGCCCGCCGCATAGGTGTACCAGAGCTCATAGAAACGCGGGTAAGCCGGCAAGATATTCTTGCGGATATATTTGAGGGCGGCATCACCGTAGACAATGGTGCGCTTGTGATCGTCTTCCTGGGCCATGCGATGTTCCACACGTCTCGGTTTTGTGCCAGGAGGATGCACGCGACCTCGATATATAATGTAGTTTCTATAATTGTCACTTAAGCCTTAAGGCACGGTTAAGCATATCTTAAAGTTCCGTCAACGGAATCCCATGCCTAAAATCGGATATTACCATGAAAAGGGCGCGTGCAACTCTTGCGCGCAGAGTTTCGCCATTTACGCGAAGAAGCCTTCCAGGTTGTGCCGCGCCTTTTCCGCGAAGTTCGTTCGCATTTTGCTGCGGTGGGAAAGAATGGCCCGGCATCTTCTGCCGGATCGCGGCCAAAGGGCCGCCGGCACGCGAAACCTCGAAAGGGGGTGCAAGGCGCGGCCACAAGAAAAACGGCAGGGCCAAAACAAAAGGGCAGGCGCGAGGCCTGCCCTTTGTCGTTCAATTCATTCAATTCGCAGAGATGCCGGGATCAGCCCTTGGAGGGGCGAATCTCGCGCAGCAGGAACGCCGGGACGTGATCGCCGAGGCCGATGACCGGCTCGTCGTCGTCATGACGGCGACGGTTGCCGCCGCGCCGGTTGTCCGAGCCGCCCTTGCTGCCGGACCGGTCGCGCGAGGGGCCGGCGTTCTGGTCACGGCGCGGACCGCGATCGCGCGGCGCATTGCGCTGCTCGCCGCCGGAACGGCCGGACGAGGCCGGCTTGTCGGCAGCGGACTTCTCGGCTGCGGGTTTGTCGGCGGCAGGCTGCTTCGCCTCCGCCTCGGCGGCCTTGTCGGCGCTGCGGGCAGGCTTGCTCGCGGCCTTCTTCTCGGCCTTCGGGGCCTCGTCCTGGCCGCCGTCCTTGGCCTCGGCCTTGGCGGAGCTGCGACGCTTGCGGGCGGGACGCTCCGCAGCCTCGTCGGACGCTTCCGCCTCGGCCTTGCGGCCGCGAGGCGACGAGGAGGAGCGGCCGCCGCGGCGCGGACGCTCGGCCGCCGCCGCGTCGAAATCGATCTCTTCGTCCAGCCAGGGGATCTTGCGCTCGATCAGCTTCTCGATCGCCTGCAGGTACTTCTGGTCGCCCGGCGTCACCAGGGTGATGGCGACACCGCTGCGGCCGGCGCGGCCGGTACGGCCGATGCGGTGGACATAGTCCTCCGCATGGGTCGGGATGTCGTAGTTGTAGACGTGGCTGACGGCGGGAATGTCGAGGCCGCGGGCGGCCACGTCGCTGGCCACCAGCAGGGTCAGCTCGTTCTTGCGGAACTGCTCCAGCGTCGCCATGCGCGAGCGCTGGTCCATGTCGCCATGCAGCGCGCCGACCGAATATTCGTGCCGCTGCAGCGAACGGAACACGGTCTGCACGTCGCGCTTGCGGTTGCAGAAGATGATCGCGTTGGTGAGGTTCTCGGCCTGGTCGATCATGCGGCGCAGCGTGGCGCGCTTGTCGAAGTCCTTGGAGCCCGAGGCGACGATGTTCTGCGTCACGGTCTCGGCGGTGGAGGAGGCGCGGGCCACCTCGACGCGGGCCGGATTGTGCAGGAACGTGTCGACGAGACGCTGGATCTCCGGCGGCATGGTGGCCGAGAAGAACAGGGTCTGACGGGTGAAGGGGATGAGCTTGCAGATGCGCTCGATGTCCGGGATGAAGCCCATGTCGAGCATGCGGTCGGCCTCGTCGATGACGAGGATGTCGACGCCCTGCAGCAGCAGCTTGCCGCGCTCGGTATGGTCGAGCAGGCGGCCCGGCGTGGCGATCAGCACGTCGACGCCGCGGTCCAGCTTCTTGTCCTGGTCGCCGAACGAGGTGCCGCCGATCAGCAGCGCCACGTTGAGCTTGTGGTTGATGCCGTACTTGTTGAAGTTCTCTTCCACCTGGGCGGCGAGCTCGCGCGTCGGCTCGAGAATGAGCGTGCGCGGCATGCGGGCCCTGGCGCGGCCCTTTTCGAGCAGCGTCAGCATCGGCAGGGTGAAGGAGGCGGTCTTGCCTGTACCGGTCTGGGCGAGACCCAGCACGTCGCGCTTCTGCAACACGTGCGGGATGGCAGCAGCCTGAATGGCGGTGGGTTCGGTGTAGCCGGCCGCTTCAACGGCAGCGAGCACTTTCTCGCTCAGTCCAAGTGAGGAAAAGGACATATGACCTTGATGGTATGACAGGGACGAAAGCCATGCCCCGACAGCGTCCTGTGGGGCTGGCACTTTGGCGCGCACACTACAGTTTCAAAATAAAATGTCAATGACACACAGTCGCAGGACGGTTCTTGGCAAGAATTGCGTTCAGGATCGCCCGGCGAGCCGGGGCTCAGTTACTTGCCGGCTGAAACAGGTAACCAGCAGTATCGTCGTTTTCCAGAAACAGCTCATAAGTGGTGTCGCCCATGTCGACGAAGGCGACGACGCCGTGCGGGTCCGTCTCGCTGCGCAGGCCGGCAACGCGCGCGGCCAGCTCGCCCGCCTCGGAAACCTCCACCGGCGCCTTGCCCTCGCGCAGCACGAAAAGCCGGTCGCGCTGCGCCTCGCGCGCCACGACGAAGGCGGTGCCGGAGCCCTCCGGCCCGGGCAGGCGGGTCAGCCCCTGCAGCTCGGCCGGCAGGGCGGCGACGATGTCCGACACCGGATCGGCGCGAACGGGAAGGGCGGGCAGGGCGGCGAACGAGACGGCAAGGCCGGCGATGGCGAGAGCAAGACGTAGCGTCATGGTCGGGTCCTCTTGCGGTTTGGCATCCTGCGGCGGTGCGGGTCCTTGACGGTGGGGGGGAGGGCGGTCTTCAGGCCGGCACGGGAACCGCCGGCAAGGCCAGCGCCGTGCCCTCATAGAAATTGCGATAGTCGGCGGCATAGCGGCGGCGCACGGACAGGCGCAGCGCCGGCTCGATCTGCGACACCAGCGCGGCGATCGTCTCGCCATGCGGATCGCGGATGCCGGGCAGCGGGCCTATGTCGACGCCGCAGGCCTGTGCAAGCTCTGCACGCAGGTCCTGCCAGTCGGCCTCGCCGGTCTCGTGGCGCAGCACGCGGGAGGGCAGCAGGCGGGCCTTGTGGGTGAGGATCGCCGTCTGAGAGCGATAGGCGTTCGGGCTCTTCCAGTCCGGCATCGCGCACACGCGGGCCACGAAGCCGGGAAAGTCTTCGCCGGAGCGGAAGGCGCGGTCGGCGCCGGGCGGCGGCGCGGTCTCCGTGCGCATGCGGTGGAAGCAGGCGGCAAGACGGGTCAGCGGATCGCGCACCACGGAAAAGACCAGCGCGCCGGGATGGCGGCGCACGAGCTGACGCCCGGACAAGAGATTGAGCCCGTCGGCCCAGGAGGTCAGGGTGCCGGTGGCATAGGAGGTGCAGGGATCGTCGGCCGCCTCGTGCTCCAGCTCTGCTTCGTCTTCGAACTCGTCGTCAAAGCCATCGTCGAACCCGTCGTCCTCGAACGGGTCCTGCCCGGCGCTGGAGGTCAGCTGCAGGAGGGCGTGGCGAATGTCCTCGCTGGCCGAGTTCGGGCAGCGGCCATAGGCCAGCCCCAGATGCGGAAGCACGAGAAAATTGTGGTCGCGCAGCGGCCGGCGACGGCGGAGATAGGCGTGGAGTATCGCCTTCAGCACAGTTGCGACGTCCTGTGACTGGGCCCGGCAAACGCGGATGCGTCCTCAGGCCTCGTTGCGGGCACCTTTCGGCAGATCGACCGGCGGACCGGCCGGGTCTGTCCTGTCTCCAGCAATAATGAAGCAGCCGTATGGCCGAAAGAGGATTTTCCCGCAAGACGGCCGCAGCGTGCCGTTTCTCCGGCCGCGCGGCGCTAGATATCGAGCTCTTCGGCGAAGCGCGCATTCTCCTGGATGAACTGGAACCGCGCCTCGGGCTTGTTGCCCATCAGCCGTTCCACCGCCGAGCCGGTCGCTTCCGGATCGATGGCGTCGATCTCGACACGCAGCAGGCTGCGCTTCGAAGGATCCATCGTCGTCTCCTTGAGCTGGGCGGGAAGCATCTCGCCGAGGCCCTTGAAGCGGCCGATGTCGACCTTGGCATTGCCCTTGAACTCGCGGGCCAGCAGCGCGTCCTTGTGGGCGTCGTCGCGCGCATAGAGCGTACGCCCGCCCTGGGTCAGCCGGTAGAGCGGCGGATTGGCGAGATAGAGGTGGCCATTGCGGATCAGCTCGGGCATCTCGCGGTAGAAGAAGGTGATCAGCAGCGAGGCGATATGCGCGCCGTCGACGTCGGCGTCGGTCATGATCACCACCTTCTCGTAGCGAAGGTCGGCATCGCGATAGGTCTTGCCCGTGCCGCAGCCGAGCGCCTGGATCAGGTCGGCGAGCTGCTGGTTGGCGACGAACTTGTCGCGCCCGGCGCTGGCGACGTTGAGGATCTTGCCGCGCAAGGGGAGGACGGCCTGGTTGAGCCGGTTGCGGGCCTGCTTGGCGGACCCGCCGGCCGAATCGCCCTCGACGATGAACAGCTCGGAGCCGGCCGCCTGGTTCGACGCGCAGTCGGCGAGCTTGCCCGGCAGGCGCAGCTTGCGCACCGCGGTCTTGCGGGCGACGTCCTTTTCCTGGCGCCGGCGCAGCCGCTCCTCGGCGCGGTCGATCACCCATTCCAGCAGCTTGTTGGCCTGGTTGGGCGAGGCGGTGAGCCAGTGGTCGAAGGCATCGCGCACGGCCGTCTCGACGATGCGGGTCGCCTCCGAGGTCGCCAGCTTGTCCTTGGTCTGGCCGACGAATTCCGGCTCGCGGATGAAGACGGAGAGCATGGCGCCTGCCGAGGTGACGATGTCGTCGCCGGTGATGACGGCCGCCTTCTTGTTGCCGGTCAGCTCGGCATAGGCCTTGAGCCCGCGCAGCAGGGCATAGCGCAGGCCCGCCTCGTGCGTGCCGCCCTCGGGGGTCGGCACGGTGTTGCAGTAGGAGTTGATGAAGCCGTCGCCGGCGAACCAGGTGATCGCCCACTCGACGGAGCCGTGGCGGCCGGTGTCCTTGGTGCGGCCGGCGAAGGTGTCGTCGATGACGCGGCGCTCCTTGCCGAGCGCGTCCTGGAGATAGTCGCGAAGACCGCCGGGGAAGTGGAAGGTCGCCTCCGCCTCGACGCCCTCGCTCGCGGCGACGGCCGGGTCGCAGCGCCAGCGAATCTCGACGCCGGAGAAGAGATAGGCCTTGGAGCGGGCCATCTTGAACAGACGCGCCGCCTTGAAGGCCGCGCCCTTGCGAAGATCTGCTCGTCGGGAATGAAGCGCACAAGCGTGCCGCGCCGGTTCTGCACGTCGCCGACGCATTCCAGCGGGCCGGCCGGCACGCCGCGGCGGAACACCTGGCGGTAGAGCTTGCGGGCGCGGGCGACCTCGACGGTCAGCTCCTGCGACAGGGCGTTGACCACGGAGACGCCGACGCCGTGCAGGCCGCCGGACGTCTCGTAGACCTTGCTGTCGAACTTTCCGCCCGCATGCAGCGTGGTCATGATGACCTCGAGCGCGGACTTGTCGCGGTGCTTGGGATGGGGGTCGACCGGGATGCCGCGGCCGTTGTCGACGACGGTCAGGCTGCCTTCGGCGCCCAGCGTCACCTCGATCCAGCTGGCATGGCCGGCGACCGCCTCGTCCATCGAGTTGTCGATGACCTCGGCGAAGAGATGGTGCAGGGCGCGCTCGTCGGTGCCGCCGATATACATGCCCGGACGCCGGCGCACCGGCTCCAGCCCTTCCAGCACCTCGATATGCTCGGCCGTGTAGTCCGAGCCGTCGCCGCGCTCGGCGCGCGGGGACGCGCTGCGGCGGGCAGCGGGCGCCGGGCGGGCTGCGGGGTCGGCCTGCGGACCCTTGGCGGCGGGGGCGGGCGCACCGCCGGCTTCGAAGAGGTCGTTCTCGGTGGTCATGCTCTGTCCGGTCGTGGGCGCCAGGCTGCGCCCGAATCAACTGTGATTCTGCCAAGTGCGATGGATTCGGCCAAGGATCAAGCCTGAGGCCCCCGCAGACAACCGTTTTTCAACGGATCGCCGGCATGATGGGCACCGTGGTCGTCACGGGGCCTCGGCCCATGCAGGAGGGAAAGCGTCATGAACATCATTTCGTCCAGCCATGTAGCACGTCGGGCCGACCTGGTGGCAGCCGGAGCGCTGCTCTTTGCCGCTGCGCTCAATATCCTGCTGGCCTGAGAAGAGCGGGCAGCGCGGACAGCCCTGTCGTTTGTGACGAGTCTGCAACAGTGTTGCCGGACTCGTACAAGGGGCGCCGGATCGGGGCAAGCTCGCCGCGTTTCGGCCATCTTTTGACGGCCACCGTGGAGCGTGTTCGAAGCCAGAGGTCGCGATTGCGGCGACGGGGTGACGAACACGGTCCTACTCTTGCCCAGTTGCCGGTCTAGGCTCCGGAACAGTCAGGGAAGAGAGGCCCGCAAGGCGGCATATGGCGACTGGCAGGTTCGCCGCAAGCCGAGAGCGGGCGATCCGGAAAGGTCACTTTCCGGACAGGACCCAAGGGGCAGAACAACAGGGGGGACGTGGCGCCGCAATGCGCCGCGCAACCTGACGGGTCCGCCCGGGCGCAAAGGCATCGAGCCTTGACCGACCGGTCGACGGATCCGCGAAGAAGGGACAGGACGCTTGCGCGAGAGGCGTGCTTTCACGATGCCACAGGGCCGCGGTTGCGACCGGCATGGGAAGGCGTGCGACCCGGCGCGGGCGCGAGGTGGTCAATGATAGGGATCATCGGTACAGGCCTGGCGTATGCCGTTGCCCTGGCGCTGGCGGCGCCGGTCGCGGTGCAGGCACAGGAAACGGCTGCGGAAGCGGCCGCCAAGCTTTCGGGTGCGGCACCTGCCTCGCAGGATCTCTCGCCCGGCGAGGCGCTGCGCGTCGGCGCGCAGTTCTACTATGCCGGCGAGAAGGAGCGGGCGCTCGACTCGCTGCGGTTCGCCGCCGAGCAGGGCCACCCGCTGGCGGCCTGGAAGCTCGGGCGGATGTATTCGCGCGGCGACGGCGTCCAGGAAGACGACGTCAAGGCGTTTGAGTATTTCCGCCAGATCGCCTCGAAATATGCCGACGACAGCCCCAGTTCGCCGCGCGCGCCGTTCATCGCGAGCGCCTTCGTCGAGCTCGGCTCCTACTATCTCACCGGCATCAACAACAGTGCGATCGAGCCCAACGTGGCGAGGGGCGCGCGAGATCTTCACCTACGCCGCCTCCTATTTCGGCGATGCGGATGCCCAGTTTCATCTCGGCATGCTGTATCTCGACGAGCCGGAGCGGGACCCGCACATGGCGGCACGCTGGCTGAAGCTGGCCGCGCAGAAGGGGCACCTGATGGCGCAGGCGCGGCTCGGCGAGCTGCTGTCGAACGGCGAGTTCGGCGGCAACGAGAACCGCACCGCCGGGCTGATGTGGCTGACGGTCGCCCAGCGCCGGGCGCATGGCGATGACGCCGTGTGGATCGGCGAGGCGCAGGAGCGCAGCTTCGGCCTTGCCTCCGAGAAGGTGCGCCGGCGGGCGGCGGCCCTGGCCGACAACTGGCTGTCCAAGAACGGCGCGGTGGTCGCGGAAAAGACGCAGTAAAAACGGTTCCGATCGGGTGGATCGCAGGCGCGGGCAGGGGATTTCCCTGCCCGTTTCCGTTTGCGGCCGAGAATTCGGTGTCCGCGCATCCGGCCTTGCCGCTGCGTCATCAATGCTCGCGCAAGTCCGGCAAGCGTGCTAGTCTTTGCCATGCGCAGGACATGGCTGCCCCGCATCCGCATCGAGCGGGCCCGTGATGGGCGGGCGGCGCCGGCCTCTTCGGGAGCCGCCGCCAAGGACCGGTTCGGCCGCGCTTCCTCTCTCCCTCTTCCAGCTCTTCCAGCGTTGGTCTTGTCGGGTGTGGCGTCGGCCGCGCTGTTGCTGCTGGCGTTTGCCGGGCCGTCCTCAGCCGTGGAGATCGTCTCGGAGCGGGCGCAAGGGGCAGGCGTGGTCACGGTTGCCGACGGCGGCAGCGCGCGGGGCGGGCCGGACTGCACCTGCCGCTATTTCGGGGTGAACTACCGGCTCGGCGAGACCGTCTGCCTGCGCGGACCCGAAGGGCCGCGCCTTGCCCGCTGCTCCATGGTCCTCAACAACACCACCTGGCAATCGCTGAAAGGTCCTGTCCGACCTCCGCCCGCGCGCCGATGACGCTCGCCGCTGCTCCGCTCTGCCTGCCGGGCGGGTAGGGGCGGGTTTCGGCAGTGCTCCCCATAGCTCCTCGGCTCTCCGGTCCCGGGTCGGCGCTGTGCGCCGTCCGGGATGACGAAGGAGAGGACTGCGTCCTGGAGGGAGCACGGCGAGAGGCGAAGAGCAGGCCCCGCCCTCAAGCGGCGAGGCGGACCCAGACGGGAACGTGGTCGGAGGGCTTTTCCCAGCCGCGGACATGGACATCGATGCCCGCGCCTTCGAAGGCGTCGGTCGCTTCCGGCGACATCAGCACATGGTCGATGCGGATGCCGTTGTTCTTCTGCCAGGCGCCGGCCTGGTAGTCCCAGAAAGTGTAGACGTCCTTGTCGGTGTTGACCGAGCGCACGGCCTCGGTGAAGCCGAGGCCGAGAAGCGCGCGGAAGGCCGAGCGGCTTTCCGGCTGGAACAGGGCGTCGTCCACCCAGTTCTGCGGATTGCGCGCGTCGATCGGCTGCGGGATGACGTTGTAGTCGCCGAGCAGCAGGAAGCGCTCCTCGTCGGCAAGGCGTGCACGGGCATGGGCGATGAGCCGCTGCATCCAGGCGAGCTTGTAGGGGAACTTCTCCGTGCCGAGCGGGTTGCCGTTCGGCAGGTAGAGGCAGCCGACGCGCAAGGGGCGGGCATCGCCGTCCCTTGTCTCGTTCGGGGGCTCGATCCGTGCCTCGATGTAGCGGGCCTGCTCGTCGCTGTCGTCGCCGGGAAGGCCGCGCAGGACCTCGCTCACCGGCGTGCGCGAGAGAATGGCGACGCCGTTGAAGCCCTTCTGGCCGTGGGTCTCGACATGGTAGCCGAGCTCCTCGAAAGCCTCGCGCGGGAAACCCTCGTCGACCGACTTGATCTCCTGCAGGCAGGCGACATCGGGCGTCGCCTCGCGCAGCCAGGCAAGCGTGGTGTCCAGGCGCGCCTTGACGCCGTTGATGTTCCAGGTGGCGATTTTCAACGGCGTTGTCCCGTGATGCGTGGCGAGAGGGATCGCCGTCAGATGGCGAAGCTGGTGCCGCAGCCGCAGCCGGCGGTGGCGAGCGGATTGCGGATCTGGAACGACTGGCCCATCAGGTCGTCGACGAAATCGATCACCGAACCTTCCATGTACTGGAGCGAGACGGGATCGATGAGCACGCTGGCACCGTCGCGGGCAAGGACGATGTCGCCCTCTTCCTGCTCGGTGACGAGGTCGTACTTGTACTGGAAGCCGGAGCAGCCGCCGCCTTCCACCGAGATGCGCAGGCTGGTGCCCGCCGGCTCGGAAGACAGGATGCGGGCGATGCGGCGCACGGCGGCGTCGCTCAGCTCAACTCCCTGTGCTGCCGGGTCCTGTGCCGTCGATGCAATGTGATCGGCCATGGTCGTCACTCTCTTTCGTGCCGCCGCGTCTTCCAAGATGGGAGCGCTGGCGGCGCTTGCGGTTGCGGAAGGCCGTGGGCTCAAAGCCCGGCATTCCGGCCCGCACCGTCGACATATTCGGCGCGGAAGGGCGCGGCCTGCCGGCTTTCGCGCAAATTCCGCAACTGCTGCATATGCCGCCCTGTGCAAGGCGTTACCGAATAGGTATGAACAGCGCGAGCATGCGTCAACACTCTCGCATGGATGGCGCTGCAGCGCGAGCCCGCGCCGGATGCCGGCAGGACAGCCTGCGACGCGCCTGCGCAATGACCTGGGGAGCCCTCATGACCGCACCGCTTGGCTATGGAGCCCAGCCGCGCGCGCCCTACGCCACCGATCCCGACAAGAGCGTCGGCCGGCTCGTGCCCGAACCGGAAAGCCCGACGCGCACGCCGTTCCAGCGCGACCGCGACCGGATCATCCATTCGACGGCGTTCCGGCGGCTGAAGCACAAGACGCAGGTCTTCGTCTATCACGAGGGCGATCACTTCCGGACCCGGCTGACGCACACGATCGAGGTGTCGCAGATCGCCCGTTCGCTGGCGCGCGCGCTGCGGCTCGACGAGGATCTGGCCGAGTGCCTGGCGCTGGCGCACGATCTCGGCCACACGCCCTTCGGCCACGAGGGCGGGACGTGATGGACGCCTGCATGGCGCCGCATGGGGGCTTCGACCACAACGCCCAGTCCCTGCGCATCGTGACGCTGCTGGAGCGGCGCTACGCGGAGTTCGACGGGCTGAACCTGTCGTGGGAGACGCTGGAAGGCCTCGTGAAGCACAACGGCCCGCTGACGGATGCAGGCGGCGCGCCGCTCGGCAAGTTCGCCAGGACCGGGCTGCCTTCGCCATCGCTCAGCATGCGCAGAAGCAGGATCTGCGGCTCGACACCTGGCCGAGCGCCGAGGCGCAGGCCGCCGCGATCGCCGACGACATCGCCTATGACGCGCACGATCTCGACGACGGTTTGCGCGCCGGGCTGTTGTCGCTGGACCAGCTCTGCGAGGTGCCGTTCTTCGCCGACATCCTGGCCGAGGTCGATGCACGCTATCCGGGCCTGGAAGAGCCGCGGCGCATCCACGAGATCGTCCGCCGCTCGATCACCCGCATGGTGGAAGACGTGATCGGCGAGGCGGTGCGGCGGCTGGAGCGGCTCGCCCCGCAAAGCGTCGAGGACATCCGCCGGGCCGGGGAGCCGGTCGTCACCTTCTCGCCCGCCATGACGGCGCGGGAGAAGGAGGTGAAGTCCTTCCTCTTCGCGAATCTCTATCGGCACGAGTCCGTGCTGGCGGTGCGCCGCGAGGTTGCGGCCGTCGTCCGCGAGCTCTTCGCCGCCTATATGGGCGACCCCGGCAAGATGCCGGAGGAGTGGCGACGCGGCCTCGACGAGGCAGATGCCGACCGGCGCGCGCGCCGCGTGTGCGACTTCATCGCCGGAATGACCGACCGTTTCGCCATCGAGGAACATGCGCGGCTGTTTGACCACACTCCCGATTTGGGATAGGTCGCCGCCGACCGTTTCGCCCGTTTTGCGCCAAGATACCGAAAGACGACATGAACATCTTCAGCCATTATGCCGACCTGGTCCGGACGGCGATCCGCGAGCTGCATCCGGGCGACGAGGTGAGCGCCGATCTGCTGCAGCGCTGCGTGGTCGAGCCGCCGCGCGACAGCGCCCATGGCGATCTGGCCACCAATGCCGCAATGGTGCTGGCCAAGCCGCTGAAGACCAACCCGCGCGCGCTCGCCGAACAGCTCGCCGCACGGCTGGCGGACAACGACGACATCGTCAGCGCCGAAGTCGCCGGGCCGGGCTTCATCAACCTGCGGCTCGCCGAGGGCGTGTGGGCGAAGGTGGTGGCGGCGATCCTGGCGGCGGGCTCGGATTTCGGCCGCTCGACCATGGGCGGCGGGCTGAAGGTCAATGTCGAATACGTGTCGGCCAACCCGACCGGGCCGATGCATGTGGGCCATTGCCGCGGCGCGGTGGTGGGCGATGCGCTCGCCTCGCTGCTCGACTTCGCCGGCTACGACGTCACCCGCGAATACTACATCAACGATGCCGGTTCGCAGGTCGACACGCTGGCGAGCTCCGCGTTCCTGCGCTACCGCGAGGCGCTCGGCGAGGATATCGGCGCGATTCCCGAAGGCCTCTATCCGGGCGACTATCTGGTGCCGGTCGGGCAGATGCTGGTCGAGAAATATGCCGACCGCCTGCTGGCGATGGACGAGCGCGAGCGGATGGTGCTGGTCAAGGACGCGACCATCGACGCGATGATGGACCTGATCCGCGCGGATCTGGCGCTGCTCAACGTGCGGCACGAGGTGTTCTTCTCCGAACGCACGCTGCATGCGCGCGACGGGGCCAACAGCTCGCAGATCGACCGGATGCTGGAGGAACTGCGCTCGCGCGACCTCGTCTACGAGGGCACGCTGCCGCCGCCGAAGGGCCAGCTGCCGGAGGACTGGGAAGACCGCGAGCAGACCCTGTTCCGCGCTACCGCGTTCGGTGACGACATCGACCGCGCGCTCAAGAAGTCCGACGGGTCCTATACGTATTTCGCGGCAGACGTTGCGTATTTCCTGTCGAAATACGAGCGCGGCTTCAAGGAAATGATCTTCATCCTGGGCGCCGACCACGGCGGCTACGTCAAGCGGCTGGAGGCCGTCGGCGCGCCATTTCGAAGGGTGAGGCCAAGGTGATCGTGCGGCTGTGCCAGCTGGTGAAGCTGTTCGCGGCGGCGAGCAGGTGACCATGTCGAAGCGCTCCGGCGAGTTCGTCACCCTGCGCGACGTGGTGGAAGAGGTGGGCCGCGACCCGGTGCGCTTCATGATGCTGTACCGCAAGAACGACGCGCCGCTCGACTTCGACTTCCAGAAGGTGACCGAGCAGTCGAAGGACAACCCGGTCTTCTACGTGCAGTACGGCCATGCCCGTTGCCGCTCGGTGTTGCGCCAGGCCGGCGAAGAGTTCGGCGCGGAGGCGGTTTCGCCGCAAGCCTTTGAGGCGGCTGACTTCTCGCTGCTGACCGATTCGGGCGAGCGGGACATTGCCGCGAAGCTCGCCGCGTGGCCGCGTCTGGTGGAAAGCGCAGCGGAAGCACACGAGCGCACAGGGTGTCGTTCTACCTGCACGAACTGGCCAGTGCCCTGCATTCGCAATGGAATAAAGGCAAGGATTCGCCGCAATTACGTTTTATTAACGCTGAAGATCGACAAACAACACTGGCCCGCCTGGGTCTCGTACATGCAATCTCACTGGTTCTTGCCTCCGGCCTTGGCATTCTCGGCGTGGAGGCCCGGAGGAGATGCGATAGGGCGGGATGGATCGCCGGTGCGCGAGGCGCGCCGCAGTCAGCGGAGAAGTCCCTAGCACCATGTCCAGTCGCTCGAACACTCCGTCCAGGACCAGCGCGGCGATCGATACCAGGCGGATACTGGCCAGTCCGGGGGCAATGCCGGGTTCGAAGAGGATCCGCTCGTCGAACTGGCGCGCATCGTCAGCGAGGGCAATGCCCGCTACCGTCCGGTCGCGCTCGGCACTGAGGGCGATGCACTGCAGCGCCCCAGGGTAGCTACGACGCCTCGCGCGACCTGGTCGACCACGAGGCGTGGGCGCGCGAGCTCGAGGCCGGGCTGTCCAACGATTTCGGCACCTATGCGCCCGAGGCCTATGCGGCGCCGGAGGCTGCCGGCTATCAGGGCCAGGATTATCAGGATCAGGATTACGACGACCCGGCCGGAGCCTATCCGCAGGACGATGCGGAGGCCTTCGCCGATGACAGCTACCCGCAGGACCGCCGCGAGGCGGAGGTGCTGGCCCCGCAGCCCTATGTGGACGAGGTCTATGCCGACCGCGCGCTGGTCGACGAGGGCTGGCCTATTCCGACGACCCTCACGCCCGGCCTTACGAGGAGGACGCGTATGCCGACGAGGCGTATGCGGAGGGTGGCTATGTCGAGCCGGACGTCGCCGAGGAGCCGCAGCTCGACGCCTATGCGCGGCGCGCTGCCGAGGCGCGCACGGCGCCGGCCTATGCCCCGGCGCAGCTGTGGGCGGGATCGGCGACCCAGGCGGACGATGCCGGCCACTACGACGAGGAGGCCGCGGAGGCGTTTGCCGACGACCTGGCCGCCGAGGAAGAGACCGGGCAGGCCGCAGCGCCTGCCGACGATCCGCTGGCCTCGCTGGAGGATGAGTTGCTCGGTGCCCTGCGCGGGCCCCGCGCCGCGGAGCCGGCCTGGGGCGCAAGCGCCACGGCCGAGGCGGCGCAGGACGACTATGCCGACGACGGCTATGCCGAGGATCCGTATCGCGACGACGATTACGAGCAGAACGGCTATGGGTCCCGCCAGGACGAGGACGACGATCTGCTGGGGCTGGATGCCGCGCCGGTGGCGCGCCATTACGGCACGGCCCCTGCAGCGGGCGTTGCCGCGGCAGGCGCTGCCTCCGGCCGTATCGCGACGAATACGACGAGGCGGTCGACGACATCTTTGCCGGCGAGGGGGAAGCCCCGCCGCCGCCGGGCGGCTACGACCTCGACGAGGTGGCGCAGGCCATGCGCGAGGGCGATCCGCAGCTCGGCGGGCACGGCGTGCTGCCGCCGCATTCGGAGCGCGAGCAGGAAGCGGCCGAACCGGCCGCGAAGTCGAAGCGCGGGCTCTATGTCGCGGCGGCCGTTCTCGGCGTCGTGGTGCTGGGCGGCGGCGTCTTCGCGCTGACCAATCTGGGCGGCGACGAGATGTCCGGCCCGCCGCCGGTGATCACTGCCGACGGCGAGGACCTGAAGGTCTATCCCGACAGCCAGACCGCAGCCAATGACGGCCAGAACAAGCTGATCTACGACCGCGTCGGCAGCGATGGCGACGAGCGGCTGGTGCTGCAGGACGAGACCCCGGTCGCCTCGCTGCCGCCGGCACCGCTGAGCGGAAACGAAGACGCGGACGGCGCGTCGGGCGTTTCGTCCGGTCCGCGCAAGGTGCGCACGGTCGTCGTGCGCCCGGACGGCACCATCATCTCCGGCGATGCGCCGGGCCGCACGGCGCCGGGCACGGCAACCGCGCCCGCGACGACGCTGGCCGGCGACACCGCGCGCGTTCCCGGCACCTCGCCCGAGGAGCCGGCGGCCGCGACCGCTCAGCCGACGACCGATGCGAACGGCGTGCGCCAGGTCTCGACCACACCGATCACCAGCGGTGCGGGCGAGGGCGCGACGACCCAGTTGACCTCCACGCTGGACGCGGCCGGGCAGGCCGCAAACGGGGCGGCGAACCAGCTTTCCGGCGGGCAGGACGCGCAGAACTCCGTGGCCGCAGGCACCGATCCAACAGCCGCCAACGTGCCGCGGACCAAGCCAGGCGACATCGATACGCTGGCGGCCAATGCGACCCCGGCCGCACCCCGCCAGAGCGAGCCGGTCCGCAACACGCAGGCGCCGCTCGACCTGACGGCCCAGGCGCCGCGCGTGCCGACCGCGCCAGCCCAGACGCAGCAGCCGGCGGCGACGCAGGCCTCCGCTCCGGCGACCGGCGCGATCCCTGCCGGCACCTATATCGTGCAGGTGTCGTCGCAGCGGACCCAGGACCAGGCGCAGGCGGCCTTCGGCGACCTGCAGCGGCGCTACGGCTCGGTGCTCGGCGGCGTGACGCCGGTGATCGAGCGCGCGGATCTCGGCGACCGCGGCACCTTCTACCGGGTGCGCATCCCGACCTCTTCGCGCGACGATGCGATCTCGCTCTGCGAGCGGCTGAAGTCGGCCGGCGGCGACTGCTTCGTGCGCCGGAACTGACGGGACGCGCCTTGCGGCGACAGACAAGACATTCAAACGGGCGGGCCGGAGGACGGGCCGCCCGTTTTCGCGACAGGCAAGCCTTTCACATTACGACCGGCGCAACGCAGCCGCCGGGACGACACGGGATTTCCAGCCGATGACCAAGGCCTTCATCACCGGGTGTTCCGGTCTCTCCCTGAACGAGAAGGAGCGGGCGTTCCTGGCGCGCGAGCAGCCCTGGGGGCTGATCCTGTTCGGCCGCAACTGCCAGTCCGCCGAACAGATCGCAGCGCTCTGCGCCGAGTTCCGCGATTGCGTCGGCCGGATGGATGCGCCGGTGCTGATAGATCAGGAGGGCGGACGGGTGCGCCGCCTGCGCCCGCCGCTGGTCGGCGACTATCCGGCCGGGGCGGTCTACGGGCAGTTGCTCGCAATCGACCGCGAGGCGGGCCTGAGGGCCGCGTTCCTCGGCGGCCAGCTGATCGGAACGGACCTGCTGGGGATGGGCATAACCGTCGACTGTGCGCCGATCCTCGACGTGCCGGTGGCGGAAACGAGCCAGGCCATCGGCGACCGCGCCTATGCCGCAAGCCCCGAGGGCGTCGCGGCCATCGGCCGGGCCTTCGCCGACGGGCTGCTGGCCGCCGGCGTGCTGCCGGTGATCAAGCACATGCCGGGCCACGGCCGGGCGACCGTCGACAGCCATTATCATCTGCCGGTGGTGGAGGAGGGGCTCGCCGAGCTGCGAGAGACCGACTTCGCGCCGTTCCGGGCGCTTGCCGACCTGCCGCTCGGCATGACGGCACATGTCATCTTCACCGCCGTCGATCCTTCGCACCCGGCCACCCAGTCGGCACGGGTGATCGAGGAGATCGTGCGCGGCGCCATCGGCTTCGACGGGCTGCTCATGAGCGACGACCTGTCGATGAAGGCGCTCGGCGGCGAGGTCGGCGAGCGGGTGGAACTGCTGTTCGCCTCGGGCTGCGACATGGCGCTCCACTGCAATGGCGAGATGGCGGAGATGGTCGCGGTGGCCGGGGTGAGCCCGGTCCTGTCGGGCAAGGCGCTGGAGCGGGCGCAGGCGGCGCTGCGGGCAAGGCCGCAGCCGGCGCCGCTGGACCGGGCGGCCGCACGCGCGGAATTCGACGCCTTGCTGGCGGAGGCGCGCGCTCTGTCTTAAAAGGTTACAAACCGAGTGGGGGCAGGGGTGCAGGACACCTTCTTCGAGGATCCGGATCCGGCAAGCGTCGCGGCAGACCGCGCGACGACGGACCCGGCGCTGGTGGTGGATGTCGACGGCTTCGAAGGGCCGCTCGACCTGCTGCTGACGCTCGCCCGCAAGCAGAAGGTGGATCTGGCGAGGATCTCGATCCTGGCATTGGTCGAGCAATATCTGGAATTCGTCGCCGAGGCGCGGCGCCTGCGGCTGGAGCTGGCGGCCGACTATCTGGTGATGGCCGCCTGGCTCGCCTACCTGAAGTCGCGGTTGCTGATCCCCGAGCAGAAGGAAGAGGACCAGCTCTCGGGCGAGGAGATGGCGGCAGCGCTGGCCTTCCGCCTGCGGCGGCTGGAGGCGATGCGCCAGGCGGCCGAAAAGCTGATGAACCGCAACCGCCTGGGGCGGGACATCTTTGCAAGGGGACGGCCCGAGGCGGTGTCGATCGCCCGTCGCAGCGCCTGGTCGGCGACGCTCTACGACCTGCTCATCGCCTATGCGGCGCAGCGCCAGCGCACCTCCGTCACGTCCGTCCAGGTACGCCGACGCACCGTCTGGTCGCTGCAGGAAGCGCGCGACCTGCTGACGCGGATTGTCGGATTGCATATGGACTGGATGCCATTGGACGCCTATCTGTCGAAGTATATCGGTGATGGCAGCAAGGCGAGCACCGTGCTGGCCAGCACCTTTTCGGCAAGTCTTGAACTCGTACGCGAGGGCGAGCTTGAACTGCGACAGGCGGAGCCGTTCGCCCCGCTCTACCTGAGACGCAGGCCCGATCCGGGCGATCGCGGACCGCCAGAGGGTTCGCCAGCGCCGGACACCGGCGAACAGGACGAGGCGTGACGTGACGAGCGGCCGGGAGCAGGCAGCACAGGGCGACGGCGCATTGCAGGACGAGACGGACGGCGAGTTGCCGCTCGACGACCTGCAGGCAATGCCCGAACCCTCGCCCGAAAGCGGACTGCGCATGGCGGAGGCATTGCTCTTCGCCTCGCGGGACCTGCTCAGCGTCGAGGAGATCGCGGCAAGGTTGCCGGCCGGAACCAATGTTCGCGCCTTGATAGACACGCTGCGCCGGTCCTATGCGACCCGCGGCGTGAATGTTGTGGAAATCGGCGGAAAGTTCGGATTCCGGACAGCGGAGGATCTCGCCTATCTGCTGGCGCGCGAGCAGGTGGAAGAGCGCAAGCTGTCGCGCGCCGCGCTGGAGACGCTGGCGATCATCGCCTATCACCAGCCGGTGACACGGGCGGAGATCGAGGAGATCCGCGGCGTCTCGACCTCGAAGGGCACGCTCGACGTGCTGCTGGAAACCGGCTGGATCCGCATGCGCGGACGGCGCAGGACGCCGGGACGGCCGGTGACCTACGGCACCACGGAAGCCTTCCTGGAGCATTTCATGCTGACCTCGGTCGGCGATCTGCCGGGGCTCGAGGAACTGAAGGGCTCCGGCCTGCTCGACAGCGCCGTGCCGGCGGGGTTCACCGTGCCGGTGCCAGACGATTCCTCCGACCTTCGCGACGAGGAAGACCCGATCGACGAGGCCGAATTGTTCGATTTGATGCAAGACGAAGACGAGCCGCGCCATGACCACGATGACTGAGGCAAGGCCGAGCGAGGCGCAGGCCCGGCGCTGGGGCACGCGCGGCACGGCCGGCGCGACCATCGCGGCGCGGCTGAGTTTCGAGGCGGTGAGCCATTCCTACGGGCAACTGGCGGCCGTGCGCTCGGTCTCGCTGACGGTGGAGCCGGGCGAGGTGCTGTGCCTGCTGGGCCATTCGGGCTGCGGCAAGACCACGTTGCTGCGGATCGCCGCCGGCGTCGAGCGCCAGAGCTCCGGGCGCGTGCTGATCAACGAGCGCGAGGTGGCGGGGCCGCAGGCGTTCCTGCCGCCGGAGCGGCGCGGCGTCGGCCTGATGTTCCAGGATTACGCGCTGTTTCCGCATCTGACGATTGCCGAGAACGTCGCCTTCGGGCTGACGCATATGGGCCGCGCCGAGGCGCGCCAGACGGCGCTGACGGCGCTGACGCGGGTGGGGCTCGCCTCGCATGCGGGCGATCATCCGCACGCCCTGTCGGGCGGCGAGCAGCAGCGCGTGGCGCTGGCGCGGGCGATTGCGCCGCGGCCGGGCGTGCTGTTGATGGACGAGCCGTTCTCCGGCCTCGACCGGCGACTGCGCGACACGGTGCGCGACGAGACGCTGGCGGTGCTGCGCGAGACGCGGGCGACCTGCGTGATGGTCACCCACGACCCGGAAGAGGCGATGCGCATGGGCGACCGGATCGCCCTGATGCGCAAGGGCCGGCTCGTGCAGCTCGGCAGTGCCGACGATCTCTACAACCGGCCCGTCGACATGTTCGCGGCGCGGTTCTTCTCCGAGCTCAACGAGCTGGAGGCGAGCGCGGGCGACAACGAGGTGGAGACCGTGTTCGGGCGCTTCGCCGCGCCGGGCATCTCCAAGGGGCAGGACGTCGACGTCTGCGTGCGGCCGCAGGGCATTCTCCTCGGCGAGGAGGGCGAGGGCCAGCGCGGGCGCGTGACGCGGCGCCGGTTCATCGGCGAGGTCGACCTCGTCGAGGTGGCGGTGGAGGGGCTGGACCTGCCGCTCCACGCAAGGATTCGCGACGGCGGACGCTTCGCCGTCGGCATGGATGTCGGGGTGCGCCTCGATGCCCGGGACGTGATCGCCTTCCCGCGCGACAGCGGGGAATAGGGCTGCAAGGGTCCGGTTGCGGTGGCGACCGCTTTGTTGCAATAGTGCCGCGCCGGAGCGCGTGCACCGGAAGACCAGGGAGTTGGGCGTATGAACATTGGCATTTGGCAGATCCTGATCATCGGCGTGATCGTTGTTCTGCTGTTTGGCCGCGGCAAGATCTCGGAGCTCATGGGCGATGTCGCCAAGGGCATCAAGAGCTTCAAGAAGGGGCTCAACGAGGACGACGAGACCGAGACCGCCAGCCGCAAGACGATCGATCACAAGGCCGACGAGACCGTGGTCACCAGCAAGTCCGAGGACAAGTCCCAGGCAGGCTGAGCGCCGGGACGAACCGGACGCTTGCCGCCATGCCGCCCCTTGCGTGCGGCGTGCGGATGCGGCCATTGACCCTTCGAACGCGGAAGACGGATCGACATGTTCGATATCGGCTGGACCGAACTGATTGTTGTTGCGGTCGTCATGATCCTCGTCGTCGGACCGAAGGACCTGCCGAAGATGCTTCGTACCTTCGGCCAGACGATCGGCAAGGTGCGGCGGATGGCCGGCGAGTTCCAGTCGACCTTCAACGAGGCGCTGCGCGAGGCCGAGCAGCAGGCCGACATCGCCGACATGAAGAAGCAGGTCGAGAAGGCAGGGAACTTCGATCCGCTCGGCGACATCAAGAAGTCCATCGAGACGGACCGCAAGGCGGCCAAGCCTGCGCAAGCCAAGGCCGCGGACAGCGCCACGGCCGCGCCGGACGCAGCATCGGAGGCCGACGCCCCGTCGGTTGCGTCGACGCCTGCGCCTGCGCCTGCGGCGACGACCGCCGAGGCGTCTCAACCTGCGCAAAACGGACCAGCCCGCCAAGGCGGGCGAGAGCGGCACGGCCAACACGGCGGGTGACAGGACGGCATGAGCCAGGAAGACATCGACGCCTCCAAGGCGCCGCTCATCGAGCACTTGATCGAATTGCGCAGCCGGTTGCTGAAATCGGTGGTGGCGACGCTGATCGCGTTCCTCATTTGCTTCTATTTCTCGCAGGACATCTACAACATCCTCGTCATCCCGTACGAGAATGCCGCCGGTCATCCGGTGGAGATGATCTATACGGCGCCGCAGGAGCTGTTCTTCACCCAGCTCAAGCTCGCCTTCTTCGGCGCGCTGTTCATCGCCTTTCCGGTGATCGCCGGCCAGCTCTACATGTTCGTGGCGCCGGGGCTCTACAAGCACGAACGCGGGGCTTTCCTGCCGTTCCTGTTCGCAACGCCGGTGCTCTTCGCCCTCGGCGCGTCGCTGGTGTTCTTCCTGGTGATGCCGCTGGCCATGGGCTTCTTCCTGTCGATGGAGCAGGACGGCTCCGGCGGAACGGCCAAGATCCAGCTGATGGCGCGGGTGAGCGAATATCTCAGCCTCATCATGACGCTGATCTTCGCCTTCGGCCTGGTGTTCCAGCTGCCGGTGCTGCTGACGCTGCTCGGCCGTGTCGGACTGGTCTCGTCCGAGGCGCTGCGGTCAAAGCGGAAATACGCCATCGTCATCGCCTTCATCGTGGCGGCGGTGCTGACGCCGCCGGACCCGATCAGCCAGATCGGCCTTGCACTTCCCACACTGCTTCTCTACGAAGTGTCCATCATCTGCGTCAGGCTGGTCGAGAAGAAGCGGGCCGAGCGGGAGGCCGCCGAGGCGGAGACCTGATCCGGCCGCGACCGACGATCCGCCATTCCGGCGCGCCGGCAGCAATCCCGGGGTTTCTCATGTTCGACATCAAGTGGATCCGCGACAATGCCGCGGCTTTCGACCGCGCCATGGACCGGCGCGGACTGGAGCCGCAGGCAGCGCGGCTGATCGCCATCGACGACCGGCGGCGGGCGCTCGTCGCCGAGCTGCAGCAGGCGCAGGAGCGCCGCAACGCCGCCTCGCGCGAGATCGGCAAGGCCAAGGCATCCGGTGACGAGCAGGCCGCGCAGGCGGTGATCGACGAGGTCGCGAGCCTCAAGTCCAGGATCCAGCAGGGCGAGGAGCAGGAGCGGCAGATCGATGCCGAGCTGCAGGCCGCCCTGTCGGTGCTGCCCAACATGCCGCATGACGACGTGCCGGACGGCGCGGACGAGAGCGACAATGTGGAAGTGCGCCGCGTCGGCACGCCGCGCAGCCTCGACTTCACCCCGAAAGAGCATTTCGAGATCGCCGGCGCGCTGCCGGGCCTTGCCTTCGAGCGGGCCGCGCGCATTGCCGGCGCGCGCTTCGTCATGCTGCAGGGGCGTCTCGCCCGTCTGGAGCGGGCGCTCGGCCAGTTCATGATGGACCTGCAGACCGGCGAGCACGGCTACATGGAAGTGTCGCCGCCGCTGCTGGTGCGCGACGAGGCGCTCTACGGCACCTCGCAGCTGCCGAAATTCGCCGAGGATCTGTTCAAGACCACCGACGGACGCTGGCTGATCCCGACCGCCGAGGTGCCGCTGACCAACATGGTGGCAGGCGAGACGCTGGACGAGGCGGAGCTGCCCCTGCGCGTGACCGCGCTGACCCCGTGCTTCCGCTCGGAAGCGGGGTCTGCCGGACGCGACGTGCGCGGCATGCTGCGCCAGCACCAGTTCTGGAAGTGCGAGCTGGTGTCGGTGACGCGCCCGGAGGACTCGCTGGACGAGCTGGAGCGGATGACCGGCTGCGCCGAGGAAGTGCTGAAGCGGCTCGGCCTGCCGTACCGCGTGATGGCGCTGTCGGCCGGCGACATGGGCTTCGGCGCGCGCAAGACCTACGACATCGAGGTCTGGCTGCCGGGGCAGGACGCCTATCGCGAGATTTCCAGCTGCTCGGTCTGCGGCGACTTCCAGGCTCGGCGCATGAACGCGCGCTTCCGCCCGCAGGGCGAGAAGGGCCTGAAGTTCGTGCACACGCTGAACGGCTCGGGCATCGCGGTCGGCCGCGCGCTGATCGCTGTCCTTGAAAACTACCAGAACGCGGACGGCAGCATCACGGTGCCCGAGGCGCTGAGGCCCTATATGGGCGGCATCGAGACGATCGAGGGGCTTTGATGCGCATCCTGCTGACGAATGACGACGGCATCCACGCAGCCGGCTTTGCCGCGCTGGAGCAGATCGCCGGGGAACTGAGCGACGACGTGTGGGTGGTGGCGCCCGAGACCGACCAGAGCGGCGTGGCGCACTCGCTGACCCTGCACGACCCGCTGCGCCTGCGCGAGATGGGCGAGCGCCGCTATTCGGTGCGCGGCACGCCGACCGACTGCGTCATCATGGGCGTGCGCGAGATCCTGAACGACAAGCGGCCGGACCTGATCCTGTCGGGCGTCAACCGGGGCCAGAACGCGGCCGACGACGTGACCTATTCGGGCACCATCGCCGGCGCGATGGAAGGCACGCTGATGGGCATCCGCTCCATCGCGTTGTCGCAGGCCGTCGCCTGGTCGAAGGGCGCGCGGGCCGACTATTCCTGCGCGATCTCCCATGCGCCGAAGCTGATCCAGCGGCTGCTCGACTTCAGCTTCCCGCCGGACACGCTGCTCAACCTCAACTTCCCGGCTTGCGCGCCGGACGAGGTCGAGGGCATCGAGGTGACGCGCCAGGGCAAGCGCAAGGTGAGCGAGCTCGGCGTCGATGCGCGCACCGACGGGCGCGGCGTGCCCTACTACTGGCTCGGCTTCCGCAATGCGGACGAGGATCCCCCGCGCGACACCGACCTGTCGGCGCTGGTGCACAACCGCATCTCGGTGACGCCGCTGAAGCTGGACTTGACGGCGCACGACCTGCTCGGCGAACTGAAAGACCTGCTCGTCACCCGAAGCTGAAGTTCGTCACATGTCACGGCATGCTCTGAACGAACTTCAGCTTCAACAGGGTGACTAGCAAGTTTATGTTTCTAGTGTGGTTTTTGAATTTGAAATACGCTTTTGGGGCGCTGCAAGGATGAGGCGTATTTCAAATTCACCACACTTAGGCTGACGATGCATTTGGCGTCTTCGGCCAGCGATGGCCGGGGGAGGGGCTAGTGAGCGAGAACGGCAAGGGCCGAGACGATAGCTGGCCGGCCGACGGCGAGGACATGCGCAGCGCCGCCGAACGGCAGGCCGAGGCCGACCGCGAGGCGACGGCCGCGCTGATCCTGCGCCTGCGCTCGCAAGGCATCCGCAACACGCGGCTGCTCTCTGCCATCGAGCGGGTGCCGCGGCGCCTGTTCCTGTCCGCCGCGCTGCAGCGCCATGCGGGCGAGGACACGGCCATGCCCATCGAATGCGGCCAGACCATCTCCCAGCCGAGCCTCGTCGCCCGCATGACCGACGCACTGGACGTGGCGGCGACGCACAAGGTGCTGGAAGTCGGCACCGGCTCCGGCTTTCAGGCGGCGATCCTCGGCCTGATGGCGGGGGAGGTGCACAGCATCGAGCGCTACCGCACCCTCGTCGACCTGGCGCGTGAGCGGCTGGCGTCGCTGCGCATCGGCAGCGTGCGCGTGCATCACGGCGACGGGCTGGAGGGGCTGGCCGAGCATGCGCCCTATGACCGGATCATCGTGACAGCTTCGGGTCCCGAGATCCCCAGGGTTCTGCTCGATGAACTGGCGGAGGACGGCAAGCTTATCATGCCGCGCGGGCCCAAGGGCAGCCTCCAGCAGCTGGTGCTGATCGAGAAGCGCGACGGGCGGCTGTCGGAGAAGGTGCTGGCGGAGGTGCGATTCGTGCCGCTGGTCGAGGGAACGGCGAGCCGGCTGTAATCCCGCTTGGGCGCAGAGAGCGGCGCGCAGGACGCGTCCGAGATTTCCGGCATAAAACGCAAATTGGTTTACGGGCGGCGCACGACTTTAAGTCTTTATCAACGTTACCGGCATTTAATCGACATCATGATTTCAGGTGTCTTCAGTCCGAGTAGCGCCATGACAATGCAGGTTCTTCGCCCTTCCTCCCGACTGCTTACGCAGACTGCCGTCGTGATCGTGCTCGCCGCGCTCGCAGGAGCCTGCAGCGGCGGTGTCGAGCGGTTCGAGGATCCCATCTTCACCGGCAATACCGACAACCAGCGCGCCATGCTGGGCAACGGCTCGCAGCCGAGCTTCGACAGTGTCGCGGCCGGGCCGCGCCAGCCGTCCAATGCGGTCCAGCGCTCGACGCTGCCGCCGCCGACCGGCGCCAACAGGCCCGTCTCGACAGGCTCCATCGGCAATGCGCGGACCAGCACGCCATCGACCTCCGGCACCTATGCCGGCGTGCCGACGGCCACGAGCGCTCCGCGGACGGTGTCCGCACCGGCGGCAACCTCCGGCGAGGTGCGCACCGTGCGCGGCTGGACGACGGTCGGCGCGACGCAGGTCACCGCACGCCAGGGAGACACGGTCGCCAGCCTGTCCGCGGCGCTACGGCATTCCCCAGCACGTGCTGGGCGAGATCAACGGCACCGACGCCAACGGCAGCTTCGCGGCCGGCCAGCGCGTGACGATCCCGACCTATTCGCAGGGCGCGCCGAACATCGCCTCGGCGGTGCCCGCGCAGCCGACGACGCGCCTGCCGGATGCCGGCGGGTCGCCGAGCGTGACCGGCTCGATCCCGGCCGGTGCCGGCCTTGCCAGCGCGCCGCGGCCGCAGGCGAAGCCCGGTGCCCGCACGCAGGTCGCTTCGCTGACCACGCCGCAGTCGGGCAGGGGTGTCGTCACCTCGCCGAAGAGCAAGCCGGCGGCGCTGTCCAGCCGTCCGACCCAGCCGGCGACCTCCGCTCCGACCACGCCGGCGCGGCCTGCCGTGGTGCGCGACGAGCCGGCGCCGACCGCGCCGATCGCCGTGTCCCGCGAGACCACGCCGGAGCCGGCGGCCACCGGCGAGCGGCGCTTCCGCTGGCCGGCGCGCGGCCGGATCATCTCCGAATTCGGCCCGAAGCCGGGCGGTGCGCATAACGACGGAATCAACCTGGCCCTGCCGGAAGGCACCGAGATCAAGGCGGTCGAGGACGGCACGGTGATCTACTCGGGCAACGAGCTGAAGGGCTTCGGCAACCTGGTGCTGGTGCGCCACGACGACGGCTGGGTTTCCGCCTATGCCCACAACAGCTCGCTGATGGTGAAGCGGGGCGAGGCTGTGCAGCGCGGTCAGACCATCGCCAAGGCCGGCTCCAGCGGCTCGGTGAGCCAGCCGCAGCTCCATTTCGAGCTGCGCCGCGGCAACAAGCCGGTCGACCCGATGAAGTATCTCGCGAGCCTGTAAGGGGTTTCGCCTTTGCCGCGCCATTTCCGGCGGGCAGAAACGTTGCAGCGGACGCGCCCACCCGGCGCGTCCGTTTTGTTTTCCACAAGCGGCAAGGGCGGCAGGCAAAGGCTCTTTGCACAATCGTCACATGAGCGGCCGCTTGCGCTTGACTTGACGCGCGGGGCGCCGTACATCACCGCCACTCCCGGCGACCAAGCGTCGCCATGAGGTGAGCGGGTGTAGCTCAGTTGGTTAGAGTGCCGCCTGTCACGCCGGAGGTCGCGGGTTCGAGCCCCGTCACTCGCGCCACTCACTTCTTACGGGAGCCTTTCGCAGCAATGCGAAGCGGGCGAGCGGGTGTAGCTCAGTTGGTTAGAGTGCCGGCCTGTCACGCCGGAGGTCGCGGGTTCGAGCCCCGTCACTCGCGCCACTCGCCCCCTTTTCTTTCTCCTGACAGTCCAGACTTCTTCAGACCGGACGCACGGGCGACGGACAGGCCTTCGGGCCGCGTCTTCGCTTTGCGTGCGTGTGTTCGCACGTCTCCTGTGCACAAGCTGCGCTCCGACACATTGTCGCACCAATTGCATGGCGGGTTCTTCGCCTGCGTGCGGTTGCAAGGCCGGCGCGAGCCGATCATGCGGGGAGGGGACATCGATGGCACGCATCACGGGCACGGCACTGGCGATTCTGGTTCTGGGGGCAGTGGCGCCCGGGTCCGCGACATCGGCGCGGGCCGCGTCCTGTGCACGATGGTGATCGAATCGGCGAGCCGCGCCGTGCTGCTGGAAGAGGGCGAGTGCACGCGCCGGGTCACGCCCGCCTCCACCTTCAAGGTGCCGCTCGCGGCCATCGGCTACGACGAAGGCGTGCTGGACGGCCCGCATTCCCCGGTCTGGACCTGGGCCAAGGGCGAGGTCGACTGGGGCGGCGATCCCTGGCGCGGCGACGTCGATCCCATGCACTGGATGGAATATTCCGTCGTCTGGTACTCGCAACGCATGGCGCGGCAGCTCGGCCGCCCGGTGCTGGAAGAGCGCACGCGCGCGCTCGGCTTCGGCAATGCCGACTTTTCCGGCGACCCGGGCAAGGACAACGGGCTGGAGCGCGCCTGGATCGCCTCCTCGCTGACGGTCTCTGCGCGCGAGCAGGCGCTGTTTCTCACCGGGCTTTTGAACCGCACTCTGCCGCTGTCGGAGAACGCGCAGGCGCAGGCCGAGGCCCTGCTGCCGGCGCTCGAGGCGGGCGAGGGCTGGGTGCTGACCGGCAAGACGGGCGGGGCCTATCCGCGGCGCGCAGACGGCAGTTTCGAACGGTCGCGCGGCTTCGGCTGGTTCGTCGGCTGGGCCGAGGCGAAAGGGAGCCGCGAGGGCCTGCGGCTCGTCTTCGTGCGGCTGGTGCAGGACGAGACGCGCGAGCGCGGCTCGCCGGGGCGGCGCGCCCGCGCGGCCTTCCTGAAGGAATGGCCGGCCATTGCAAAGCGGCTGCCTGCCGATGGCCCGCCGCTTTCCGGCAAAAACTGACGCAGGGCCTTTCGCGCCTGCAAAAAACCGCTTTCGATTACTCCGTCGTCGGACTTGCGTTGCGTTTGTGCGTGGGCTAAGCGTGCCCCATGGGCACTGGCGGGAGCGTGCCTCCACGCGCATCCGCCGCAATCGCCGGGATAGAGGGACCGGCTGCGCGTCGCGCGGCGGACACGTTGTATGGGACACAGGGTTCCGGCAGCGAAAATGCCCGGCGGAAGGACATTAGGACATGGAAGAGCTCCTGAGAGATTACGTTCCGATCCTCGTCTTCATCGGGGTATCGCTCGTCATCGGCCTCGCGCTTTTGATTTCGCCGTTCCTGCTCGCCTACAAGAATCCCGATTCGGAAAAGCTGTCGGCCTATGAGTGCGGCTTCAACGCCTTCGACGATGCGCGCATGAAGTTTGACATCCGCTCTATCTGGTCGCGCTGCTGTTCATCATCTTCGATCTCGAAGTGGCGTTCCTGTTCCCCTGGGCGGTCGCGTTCGGCGACCTCGGCTGGTACGGCTTCTGGTCGATGATGGCCTTCCTCGGCGTGCTGACCGTCGGCTTCATCTACGAATGGAAGAAGGGGGCCCTGGAATGGGACTGACGTCGCAGCAGCCGCTCATCGCCAGGTTCCGAAGGGCATCCTGGATCCGGCCACCGGCAAGCCGGTCGGCGCCAACGATCCGTTCTTCATGGACATCAACGACGAGCTGGCCGACAAGGGCTTCGTCGTCACCGCGACCGACAATCTGATCCAGTGGGCGCGCACCGGCTCGCTCATGTGGATGACCTTCGGTCTCGCCTGCTGCGCGGTCGAGATGATGCAGATGTCGATGCCGCGCTATGACGCCGAGCGCTTCGGATTCGCGCCGCGCGCCTCACCGCGCCAGTCGGACGTGATGATCGTCGCCGGCACGCTGACCAACAAGATGGCTCCGGCCCTGCGCAAGGTCTACGACCAGATGCCGGAGCCGCGCTACGTCATCTCCATGGGCTCGTGCGCCAATGGCGGCGGCTACTACCACTACTCCTATTCGGTGGTGCGCGGCTGCGACCGGGTCGTCCCGGTCGACATCTACGTTCCCGGCTGTCCCCCGACGGCCGAGGCGCTGCTTTACGGCGTTCTTCTGCTTCAGAAGAAGATCCGCCGCACCGGAACGATCGAACGCTGAACGCCGCCCGCGGAGTGCCGGCCCGGCCGGCACGCCTCCCGCAAGCGACTAGACGGGTCAGGATCATGGACGAGACGCTCGCCGAGCTTGGCGAACACATTCAGGCGCATCTGGGCGATGCCCTCGACGGCTACAAGGTCGAGTACGGGGAGCTGACGCTGCTCGCACGGGCTTCCGAGATCGTCCAGGTGGTGCGGTTCCTGCGCGACGACTCCAGCTGCCAGTTCGTCAACCTGACGGACCTGTGCGGCGTCGACTGGCCGCAGCGGACAACCGCTTCGACGTGGTCTACCACTTCCTGTCGCCGAAGCAGAACCTGCGCATCCGCGTGAAGGTGGCCACCGACGAGGAAACGCCGGTTCCCTCCATCATCGACGTGTTCGCCGGTGCGGAGTGGTTCGAGCGCGAGACCTACGACATGTACGGCGTGCTGTTCTCCGGTCATCCGGACCTGCGCCGGATCCTGACCGACTACGGCTTCGACGGCTATCCGCTGCGGAAGGACTTCCCGCTGACGGGCTATGTCGAGGTTCGCTACGACGACGAGAAGAAGCGGGTGGTCTATGAGCCGGTTCGGCTCAACCAGGAATTCCGTGACTTCGACTTCATGTCGCCTTGGGAGGGTGCGGAATACATCCTGCCCGGCGACGAAAAAGCCAAGACCAATTGAGGCAGCCGATGGCAGAGGCTCAGGTCCGCAACTTCAACATCAATTTCGGCCCGCAGCATCCGGCGGCGCACGGCGTGCTGCGCCTGGTGCTGGAGCTGGACGGCGAGGTGGTGACGCGCGTCGATCCGCATATCGGCCTGCTGCATCGCGGCACCGAAAAGCTGATCGAGCACAAGACCTACCTGCAGGCGGTGCCCTATTTCGACCGGCTCGACTATGTCGCGCCGATGAACCAGGAGCATGCCTTCGCGCTGGCGGTCGAGAAGATGCTCGGCATCACCGTGCCCAAGCGCGGCCAGCTGATCCGCGTTCTCTACTCGGAGATCGGCCGGATCCTGTCGCACCTGCTGAACGTGACGACGCAGGCGATGGACGTCGGCGCGCTGACCCCGCCGCTGTGGGGCTTCGAGCCGCGCGAAGAGCTGATGGTCTTCTACGAGCGGGCCTGCGGCGCACGCATGCACGCCGCCTATGTGCGGCCGGGCGGCGTGCACCAGGACCTGCCGAAGGACCTGCTCGACGACATCTGGGACTTCTGCGATCCGTTCCTGCAGACGCTGGACGACATTGAGGGCCTGTTGACCGACAACCGCATCTTCAAGCAGCGCAACGTCGACATCGGCGTCGTGTCGCTGGAAGACGCCTGGGCGCGGGGCTTCTCCGGCGTCATGGTGCGCGGCTCGGGCGCGGCCTGGGACCTGCGCAAGTCGCAGCCTTATGAGTGCTATGCCGAACTCGATTTCGACATCCCGATCGGCAAGAACGGCGACTGCTACGACCGCTATCTCATCCGCATGGAAGAGATGCGCCAGTCGGTGCGGCTGATGAAGCAGTGCCTGGAGAAGCTGACGGTGGAGACGGGCCCGGTCTCGTCGATGGACGGCAAGGTGGTTCCGCCCAAGCGCGGCGAGATGAAGCGCTCGATGGAAGCGCTCATCCACCACTTCAAGCTCTACACCGAAGGTTACCGCGTGCCGGAAGGCGAGGTCTATGCGGCCGTCGAGGCGCCGAAGGGCGAGTTCGGCGTCTACCTCGTCGCCGACGGCAGCAACAAGCCCTATCGCTGCAAGATCAAGGCTCCCGGCTTTGCCCATCTGCAGGCGATGGATTTCATGTGCCGCGGACACCAGCTGGCCGACGTGTCGGCTGTCCTCGGCTCCCTCGATATCGTGTTCGGAGAGGTGGACCGGTAATGGCCGTTCGTCGCCTTCACCCTGAGCAGCCCGAAAGCTTCGCCTTCACGGCGGCCAATCTGGACTGGGCAAACAAGGTCATCTCGCGCTACCCGGACGGCCGCCAGGCCTCCGCGGTGATCCCGCTTCTGTGGCGGGCGCAGGAACAGCACGAGGGCTGGCTGCCCGAGCCTGCGATCCGCTATGTCGCCGAAATGCTCGGCATGCCGGATATCCGCGTGCTCGAGGTCGCGACCTTCTACACGATGTTCCAGCTGGCTCCGGTCGGCAAGAAGGCGCATATCCAGGTCTGCGGCACGACGCCGTGCCAGCTGCGCGGCTCGGAAGACCTGATCCGGGTCTGCAAGTCGAAGATCGCGGCCCATGCGCACGAGCTGTCGGCCGACGGCGACTTTTCGTGGGAAGAGGTCGAGTGCCTCGGCGCCTGCGTCAACGCGCCGATGGTGCAGATCTTCAAGGACACCTACGAGGACCTGACGCCGGAGAGCCTGGAAAAGCTCATCGACGACATTTCCGCCGGGCGCGAAGTGACCCCGGGCCCGCAGAACGACCGGCGCTTCGGCGCGCCGGAGGGCGGCCCGACCACGCTGACCGGCCTGTCCGACAAGACCCGCGGCGGCGATCCGCTGCCGCATGTGGTCAAGGGCGCGGAAGCTGCCTCGCATGCCTTTGCCGGCGCTTCGATCAACGGCGGCGGCAACGACTACAACGGCATCCCGGCTGCTGCCGAGGCCGCCGGCACGACGGCGAAGGCGCCGGCGCCGCGGGCCGGCAAGCCTGCCGATCTCGCCAAGGCCGAGGCCAAGCCCGAGACGAAGACCAAGCTGCCGGAAGCCCCGGCTGCCAGCGACCCGGGTCCTAAGCCGTCGGAGGCTGCAAAGCCGGCGGCTCCCAAGCGGACCAAGGAAAGCGCCCAGGCGAGCCTCGATCTTGCCGCGGCCGAGACTTCGGCCGAGGAGACCGAGCCCGAGCTGCTGACCGGCGCGCGCGGCGGCAAGGCGGACGACCTCAAGCGGATCAAGGGCGTCGGCCCGAAGATCGAGGGCATCCTCAACGAGCTCGGCGTCTACCACTTCGACCAGATCGCCTCCTGGACAGACGAGAACAAGGCCTGGGTCGATACCCGGCTGAAGTTCAAGGGGCGTATCGATCGCGAAGACTGGATCGCACAGGCCAAGGTGCTGGCGTCCGGCGGCGAAACCGATTTCTCCAGGCGCGTCGACGGTGGCGACGTGCCCACGAGCAAGTCCTAAGGGAAGGGGATCGCGATGCTGCAGGATCAGGACCGGATCTTCACCAATATCTACGGCCTGCACGACTGGGGCCTGGATGGCGCGCGCCAGCGCGGCCATTGGGACGGCACCAAGGGCCTCATCGACAAGGGCCGCGACTGGATCATCAACGAGATGAAGACGTCGGGCCTGCGCGGGCGCGGCGGTGCGGGCTTCCCGACCGGCCTCAAGTGGTCGTTCATGCCGAAGGAGTCGGACGGTCGTCCGGCCTATCTCGTCGTGAATGCGGACGAGTCCGAGCCGGGCACCTGCAAGGACCGCGAGATCCTGCGCCATGACCCGCACACGCTGGTCGAGGGCTGCCTGATCGCCGGTTACGCGATGGGCGCCATCGCCGCCTACATCTATGTGCGCGGCGAGTTCATCCGCGAGCGCGAGCGCCTGCAGGCGGCCATCGACCAGGCCTATGAGGCCGGGCTGATCGGCAAGAACAACAAGAACGGCTACGACTTCGACATCTATGTCCACCACGGCGCCGGCGCCTATATCTGCGGCGAGGAAACCGCGCTGCTGGAGAGCCTGGAGGGCAAGAAGGGCCAGCCGCGGCTGAAGCCGCCGTTCCCGGCGAATGTCGGCCTCTACGGTTGCCCGACGACGGTGAACAACGTGGAGTCCATCGCCGTTGCCCCGACCATCCTGCGCCGCGGCGCTGCGTGGTTCTCGGGCCTCGGCAAGCCGAACAATGCGGGCACCAAGCTGTTCTGCGTCTCCGGCCACGTGAACCGTCCCTGCACGGTCGAGGAAGAGATGGGCATTCCCTTCCGCGAGCTGATCGACCGCCATTGCGGCGGCATCCGCGGCGGCTGGGACAACCTGCTCGCCGTGATCCCGGGCGGTTCGTCCGTGCCGTGCGTGACGGCGGAGAACATCATCGACTGCCCGATGGACTTCGACAGCCTGCGCGGGCTGGGCTCGGGCCTCGGCACGGCGGCGGTGATCGTGATGGATCGCTCCACCGACATCATCAAGGCCATTGCCCGCCTGTCGTACTTCTACAAGCACGAGAGCTGCGGTCAGTGCACGCCGTGCCGCGAGGGCACGGGCTGGATGTGGCGCGTGATGGAGCGCATGGTGGCGGGCAACGCCTCCAAGGAAGAGATCGACATGCTCTTCGACGTCACCAAGCAGGTGGAAGGCCACACGATCTGCGCCCTCGGCGATGCGGCCGCATGGCCGATCCAGGGCCTGATCCGCAACTTCCGGCCGGTGATCGAGGAACGCATCGACCAGTATGTGGCCAAGAGCCGCAAGCCGGCGCAGTCGCTGGCAGCGGCACAGTAAGGCGGCCGCAGAGATGGTCGCAGGAAACAGGACGACACGTTCGCGCGCGCCAAGGGCGCTGCGGGCAAGCCGCGAGGGCAGCAAGGCATGAACAAGACGATCTTTGTCGACGGCAAGGAGATCGACGTTCCGCAGGACTACACGCTGCTGCAGGCTTGCGAGGCGGCGGGTGCCGAGGTGCCGCGCTTCTGTTTCCACGACCGGCTGTCGATTGCCGGCAACTGCCGCATGTGCCTCGTCGAGGTGAAGGGCGGACCGCCGAAGCCGGTGGCCTCCTGCGCCATGAACGTGCGCGACCTGCGCCCGGGCCCGAACGGCGAGCCGCCGGAGGTCTTCACCAAGACCCCGATGGTCAAGAAGGCCCGCGAGGGCGTGATGGAGTTCCTGCTGATCAACCATCCGCTCGACTGCCCGATCTGCGATCAGGGCGGCGAGTGCGATCTGCAGGACCAGGCCATGGCCTATGGCGTCGACGCCTCCCGCTATGCGGAGAACAAGCGCGCCGTCGAGGACAAGTATATCGGCCCGCTGGTGAAGACGATCATGACGCGCTGCATCCACTGCACGCGCTGCGTCCGCTTCACCACGGAAGTCTGCGGCGTCGCCGACCTCGGCCTGATCGGCCGTGGCGAGGATGCCGAGATCACCTCCTATCTGGAGAACGCGCTGTCCTCCGAGATGCAGGGCAACGTCGTTGACCTGTGCCCGGTCGGTGCGCTGACCCACAAGCCCTATGCCTTCCAGGCCCGTCCGTGGGAGCTGAAGAAGACCGAGACCATCGACGTGATGGATGCGGTCGGCTCGGCGATCCGCGTCGACACCCGCGGCCGCGAGGTCATGCGCGTGCTGCCGCGTCTCAACGAGGCGGTCAACGAGGAGTGGATCTCCGACAAGACCCGCTACATCTGGGACGGCCTGAAGACCCAGCGTCTCGACCGCCCCTATGTGCGCGTCGACGGCAAGCTGCGCCCGGCCAGCTGGGGCGAGGCCTTTGCCGCCATCGCCTCCAAGGTGAAGGCGTCGAGCCCGGAGAAGCTGGCGGCGATCGCCGGCGATCTGGCGAGCGTCGAGGAAATGTTCGCGCTGAAGAGCCTGATGACGGCGCTCGGCTCGGCGAATATCGACTGCCGCCAGGACGGGGCCGCGCTCGATCCGGCGCTCGGCCGCTCCTCCTATCTGTTCAACGCGACCATCGAGGGGATCGAGGACGCGGACGCGGTGCTGATCATCGGCTCCAACCCGCGTCTCGAGGCTCCGGTGCTGAACGCGCGCATCCGCAAGCGCATGCGCATGGGCCCGCTGCCGGTCGGCGTCATCGGCCAGCAGGCCGACCTGACCTACCCGGCGACGTATCTGGGCGCCGGCGCCGAAACGCTGGCCGATCTTGCGGCCGGCAAGCACGGTTTCGCCGACGTTCTGAAGAATGCCGAGCGTCCGCTGATCATCGTCGGCCAGGGCGCGCTGTCGCGCGCTGATGGCGCGGCGGTCCTGTCGGCCGCTGCTGCGCTCGCCCGTTCGGTCGGCGCGACCGGCGGCGACTGGAACGGCTTCTCGGTGCTGCACACCGCGGCCTCGCGCGTCGGCGGCCTCGACATCGGCTTCGTGCCGGGCGAGGGCGGCAAGGGCACGGCCGAGATCCAGCAGGCGGCAGGCGAGGGCGCGATGGATGTCGTGTTCCTGCTCGGCGCCGACGAGATGGACATGAGCGCCTTCGGCTCGGCCTTCGTGGTCTATGTCGGCACCCATGGCGACCGCGGTGCGCATCGCGCCGACGTGATCCTGCCGGGTGCGGCCTATACCGAAAAGTCGGGCACCTGGGTCAACACCGAGGGCCGCGTGCAGCTCGGCGACCGTGCCGCATTCCCCCCGGGCGAGGCCCGCGAGGACTGGGCGATCCTGCGTGCGCTGTCGGCGCAGCTGGGTTCGGCGCTGGCGTTCGACTCGCTGCAGGACCTGCGCAAGGCGCTCTATGCGGCGCATCCGCTGATGGCCGGCATCGACGCCATCGAGAACGACGGCGGCGAGGGCACCGCGAAGGCGGCGGACCTCGGCGGCAAGATGGCCGGCGAGGCGTTCCAGCCGGCGATCACCGACTTCTACCTGACCAATCCGATCGCGCGGGCCTCCGCGACGATGGCCGAGTGTTCGGCCCTCGCCAAGGCACGCGCGGCAGAGGCCGCGGAGTAAACGGGGCAATGATGGCGGACTTCTGGGCGGATTATCTCTTCCCGCTGATCATCATGGTGGCACAGAGCGTGCTGCTGCTGGTCGCACTGCTGCTGATCGTGGCCTACATCCTGTACGCGGACCGCAAGGTCTGGGCGGCGGTGCAGATCCGTCGCGGCCCGAACGTCGTCGGGCCCTGGGGCCTGCTGCAGTCGTTTGCCGACCTTCTGAAATTCGTGCTGAAGGAGCCGGTGATCCCGGCCGGCGCCAACAAGGGCCTGTTCCTGCTGGCGCCGCTGGTCACCGTGACGCTGGCGCTGACCGCCTGGGCGGTGGTGCCGGTGGCCGAAGGGTGGGTGATCGCCGACATCAATGTCGGCATCCTGTTCATCCTCGCGATCTCCTCGCTCGGCGTCTACGGCATCATCATCGGCGGCTGGGCCTCGAACTCGAAGTACCCGTTCCTGTCGGCGCTGCGCTCGGCGGCGCAGATGGTCTCCTACGAGGTGTCCATCGGCTTCGTCATCGTGACGGTGCTCCTGTGCGTCGGCTCGCTGAACCTGACGGACATCGTCCTGGCGCAGAAGACCGGCCTTGCCAGCGCGCTCGGCTGCCGTGGCTGACCTTCCTGAACTGGTACTGGCTGCCGCTGTTCCCGATGTTCGTGATCTTCTTCATCTCGGCGCTGGCGGAGACCAACCGTCCTCCGTTCGATCTGGCCGAGGCCGAGTCCGAGCTGGTCGCCGGCTTCATGGTCGAGTACGGCTCCACGCCCTACATGATGTTCATGCTCGGCGAGTATGTGTCGATCGCGCTGATGTGCGCGCTGACGACCATCCTGTTCATGGGCGGCTGGCTGCCGCCGCTCGACATCGCCCCCTTCACCTGGGTCCCGGGCTTCGTCTGGTTCCTGCTGAAGTCGCTGCTGGTGTTCTTCATGTTCGCGATGGTCAAGGCGATGGTCCCGCGCTACCGCTACGACCAGCTGATGCGCCTCGGCTGGAAGGTGTTCCTGCCGCTGTCGCTGGCGATGGTGTTCGTCGTCGCGGCCGTGCTGATGGCCATGGGCTGGGCGCCGACCGGCGCGTAAGGGCGGGCAGGCGAGAGCTGGCCACGAACAGGGGAGGGCGGCATGTCGGTCTCGATTGCAGGACTGATCGGTGCCGCCATCGGCCTCTATGTGGGCTGGATCGACTACAAGATCGTCGTCGGCGTCCTGAGGGCGGCGGCGGAACGGCAAAAGCAGCAGAGCGGGCGCGAAAGCCTGCTCGGGCGATACATGGGCCAGATCCGCATCCTGGTGATGGCCTTCTCGCTGGTCGGGTTTCGGTGGTCGGATACCTGGCCGGCAGTTCGCTCGCCGGATAGGCGGGCAGGATTTTCCGGGTCGGCGGCCGACGGGCGGCATGCCGGCACAGTTCAGGGATTTGGCCGCTCGCGGTCCGCGCCTTTGCGAAAGGCTTGCGGGACCGGCGGGCGGGCCAGAGGAAAACGTAACCACGGGGCTAGACGCCATGGCACTGCAACAGGCGGCAAAATCGCTTCTGCTGAAGGAGTTCGTCTCCGCCTTCTTCCTGGCGATGCGCTACTTCTTCAAGCCGAAGCCGACGATCAACTACCCCTTCGAGAAGGGGCCGGTGAGCCCGCGGTTCCGCGGCGAGCACGCGCTGCGCCGCTATCCGAACGGCGAGGAGCGCTGCATCGCCTGCAAGCTGTGCGAGGCTATCTGCCCGGCCCAGGCGATCACCATCGAGGCCGGCCCGCGCCGCAACGACGGCACGCGGCGCACGACCCGTTACGACATCGACATGGTCAAGTGCATCTACTGCGGCTTCTGCCAGGAGGCGTGCCCGGTGGACGCGATCGTCGAGGGGCCGAACTTCGAGTTCGCCACCGAGACGCGCGAAGAGCTGTACTACGACAAGGAAAAGCTGCTGGCGAACGGCGACCGTTGGGAGCGGGAGATCGCCAGCAACATCGCCATGGACGCGCCTTATCGCTGAGGCGGCGGGAGTGGACGGCGCGCGGCCCGTGGTCTAAGACGAGGCCGCTGCGCGCCGGAAGCGCCCAATTCATCTGGAGCCGCGACGCGGCTGCGACTTAAACGGGGACGACGGGGGCACACCGCGACATGGTCCTGCAAGCCATCTTCTTCTATCTCTTCGCCGCTGTTGCGGTCGCGTCGGCCTTCATGGTCATCGCGTCCCGCAATCCGGTGCACTCCGTCCTGTTCCTGATTCTCGCCTTCTTCAACGCCGCGGGCCTGTTCATCCTGCTCGGGGCGGAGTTCCTGGCGATGCTGCTCGTCGTCGTCTATGTCGGCGCGGTGATGGTGCTGTTCCTGTTCGTGGTGATGATGCTCGACGTCGATTTCGTCGAGATGCGCCAGGGCTTCCTGCAGTACATGCCGGTGGGCGGCCTGATCGGCATGATCCTGCTGGTCGAGCTGCTGTTCGTGCTCGGTGCCTGGGTGATATCGCCGGATATCGCCGCCAACACCGCCGCGCCCGCGCCGCTGCCTTCGGACATGTCGAACATCCGCGCGCTCGGCGAGCTCGTCTACACCCGCTACATCCTGTTCTTCCAGACGGCCGGCCTCGTCCTCCTGGTGGCGATGATCGGCGCCATCGTGCTGACGCTGCGCCACAAGGAAGGCGTGCGGCGGCAGAACATCTCTGAGCAGGTCGGCCGCACGCGCGAAGCGTCGGTCGAGGTGCGCAAGGTCGAAACCGGCAAGGGTATCTGAGGATACCGCCGCTCACATTCACGGTGCGCGCCCGCCCGGGCCGCGCACCGCAAGGTCTCACTCGGGGGAGCATCACGAGGCGCCCATGGAAATCGGTCTGTCACACTATCTGGCGGTCGCCGCGATTCTGTTCACCATCGGAATCTTCGGCATCTTCCTGAACCGCAAGAACGTGATCGTCATCCTGATGTCGGTGGAGCTGCTTCTGCTCTCCGTCAACATCAACCTGGTCGCCTTCTCGGCGTTCCTCGGCGATCTGGTCGGGCAGGTCTTCGCGCTTCTGGTGCTGACCGTCGCGGCCGCAGAGGCGGCCATCGGCCTTGCGATCCTGGTGGTGTTCTACCGCAACCGCGGCTCGATCGCGGTTGAAGACGTCAACATGATGAAGGGGTAAGGGCAGGATGTACCAGCTTATCGTCTTTCTGCCCCTGATCGGCTTCCTGATCGCCGGCCTCTTCGGCCGGGTGATCGGTGCCAAGGCCAGCGAATACGTCACCTCCGGCCTGCTGATCGTGGCCGCCATCCTATCGTGGATCGGGTTCTTCTCCATCGGCTACGGCGAGACCGCCGTGGTCAAGGAGCCGGTGATGCGCTGGATCACGTCCGGCACGTTCGATGTCGAGTGGACGATCCGTGTCGACACGCTGACCGCCGTCATGCTGGTGGTGGTCAACTCCGTGTCCGCGCTCGTGCATGTCTACTCCATCGGCTACATGCACCACGATCCACATCGGCCGCGCTTCTTCGCCTACCTGTCGCTGTTCACCTTCGCCATGCTGACGCTGGTGACCTCCGACAACCTGCTGCAGATGTTCTTCGGCTGGGAGGGCGTCGGTCTCGCCTCGTATCTGCTGATAGGCTTCTGGTACCAGAAGCCGTCCGCGAACGCGGCGGCGATGAAGGCCTTCGTGGTCAACCGCGTCGGCGACTTCGGCTTCATCCTCGGCATCTTCGGCGTCTTCGTGTTGTTCGGTTCCGCCGACTACGACGCGATCTTCGCCAATGCCCAGGGCTTTGCGGAAGGCGAGCCGAAGGTCGTTCTCGACTTCCTCGGCTACCAGCTGACCCAGGACGCGGCGCTTACCGTGACCTGCCTGCTGCTGTTCATGGGCGCCATGGGCAAGTCGGCGCAGTTCCTGCTGCACACCTGGCTGCCGGACGCGATGGAAGGCCCGACGCCGGTCTCCGCGCTGATCCACGCCGCGACCATGGTGACTGCGGGCGTGTTCATGGTGGCGCGCCTGTCGCCGGTCTTCGAGCTGTCGCACACCGCGCTGACCGTGGTGACGTTCTTCGGCGCGACGACGGCGTTCTTCGCGGCGACCGTCGGCCTCGTCCAGAACGACATCAAGCGCGTGATCGCCTACTCGACCTGCTCGCAGCTCGGCTACATGTTCGTCGCGCTCGGCGTCGGCGGCTACTCGATCGCGATCTTCCACCTGTTCACGCACGCCTTCTTCAAGGCGCTGTTGTTCCTCGGTGCCGGCTCGGTGATCCATGCCGTGTCGAACGAGCAGGACATGCGCAAGATGGGCGGCCTGCGCAAGCACATCCCGCTGACCTACTGGATGATGGTGATCGGCACGCTGGCGCTGACTGGCTTCCCGCTGACCGCCGGCTTCTTCTCCAAGGACGGCGTGATCGAGGCGGCATATGTCGGCCACAACAGCTTCGCCATGTACGGCTTCTGGCTGACCGTGGCGGCTGCCGGCCTGACCTCGTTCTACTCCTGGCGCCTGGCCTTCATGACCTTCCACGGCAAGCCGCGTGCCTCCGTCGACGTGATGAAGCATGTGCACGAGAGCCCGCTGGTGATGACCGTGCCCCTGATGCTCCTTGCGGTCGGCGCGCTGTTCGCGGGTCTGGTGTTCGCGGGCGTCTTCATGGGCGAGGGCTACGAGGGCTTCTGGAAGGGGGCGCTGTTCACCTCCGAGGAGAACCACATCCTGCATGACATCCACGGGGTGCCGCTGTGGGTGAAGGCTTCGCCCTTCGTGATGATGGTGCTCGCTTTCGCGTTCGCCTGGCTGTTCTACATCCGCTCGCCCGAGATCCCGCGCCGCCTGGCGGAGCGTCACGACGGCCTGTACCGCTTCCTGCTGAACAAGTGGTACTTCGACGAGCTGTATGACGCGATCTTCGTCCGGCCCGCCATGTGGCTCGGCCGCCAGCTCTGGAAGAAGGGCGACGGGGCAACCATCGACCGGCTCGGACCGGACGGCATCGCCGCCCGCGTCCAGGACGTCAGCTCCTGGGCCGTGCGTCTGCAGACCGGATATCTCTATCACTACGCATTCGCCATGCTGATCGGCGTCGCCGCGCTGATCACCTGGTCCATGTTCTCCGTCGGGGCGCTCACTGATGAGCAACTGGCCGCTTCTTTCGATCACGACCTTCCTTCCGCTGGTCGGCGTCTTCTTCATCCTGCTGGTCCGCGGCGAGGACGAGGGGGCGAAGGAGAACATGCGCCGCGTGGCGCTGATCACCACGGTGTTCACCTTCATCGTGTCGCTCTTCATCTGGGGCGGCTTCGATGCGGCAAATCCCGGCTTCCAGTTCCAGGAAAGCGGGGAGGCTGGGCGCCAACATGGGCTACCGGATGGGCGTCGACGGCATCTCCATGCTGTTCGTCATCCTGACCACGTTCCTGATGCCCTTCTGCATCCTCGCCAGCTGGCAGAGCGTGCAGCTGCGGGTGAAGGAATACATGATCGCCTTCCTGGTGCTGGAAACGCTGATGATCGGCGTCTTCTGCGCGCTGGACCTGGTCATGTTCTACGTGTTCTTCGAGGCCAGCCTGATCCCGATGTTCCTGATCATCGGCGTGTGGGGCGGCAAGCGGCGCGTCTATGCCAGCTACAAGTTCTTCCTCTACACGCTGCTCGGCTCGCTCCTGATGCTGATCGCGCTGATGGCGATGTACTGGAACGCGGGCACCACCGACATCCCGACGCTGATGTCGCACGGCTTCCCGGAGAACATGCAGACCTGGCTGTGGCTGGCCTTCTTCGCCTCCTTCGCGGTGAAGATGCCGATGTGGCCGGTGCATACCTGCTGCCGGATGCGCACGTCGAGGCGCCGACGGCCGGCTCGGTCATCCTGGCGGCGATACTGCTGAAGATGGGCGGCTACGGCTTCCTGCGCTTCTCGCTGCCGATGTTCCCGCTGGCGAGCGAGATGTTTGCGCCGCTGATCTTCACCCTCTCGGTGGTGGCCATCGTCTACACCTCGCTGGTGGCGCTCGCCCAGGAAGATATCAAGAAGCTGATCGCCTACTCCTCGGTGGCGCACATGGGCTACGTGACCATGGGCATCTTCACCATGACGGAGCAGGGCGTGCAGGGGGCGCTGTTCCAGATGCTCTCGCACGGCATCGTCTCCGGCGCGCTGTTCCTGTGCGTCGGCGTGATCTATGACCGCATGCACACCCGCGACATCGCCGCCTATGGCGGTCTGGTGAACCGGATGCCGTTCTATGCGGTGGCCTTCCTGATCTTCACCATGGCCAATGTCGGCCTTCCGGGCACCAGCGGCTTCGTCGGCGAGTTCCTGACGCTGATGGGCGCGTTCCAGGTGAACACCTGGGTGGCCCTGATCGCGACCTCGGGCGTCATCCTGTCGGCCGCCTATGCGCTCTTCCTCTACCGGCGCGTCGTGTTCGGCGTGCTCGACAAGGAGAGCCTGAAGTCGATCACCGACCTCACGCTTCGCGAGAAGGTGATCCTGGTTCCGATGATCATCCTGACCATCCTGTTCGGCTTCTACCCGGCGCCGATCCTGGATGCCACAGCCGCCTCCGTGGGCGCGCTGGTCACGCAATACCAGGCCGCGATCGAGGCGGCCCAGTCGACCGCCATGCTGGCGCAGTAAGGTCCCGAGGACGAAAGACGCCATGAACGCCTATTCCCAACTCCCGGATCTCTCGCCCGCGCTGCCGGAGCTGTTCCTCGCCATCGGCGCGCTGGCGCTGCTGATGATCGGCGTGTTCGGCGGCCGCAAGATCACGCCCTACGTGACCGCGCTGTCGGTCGCGCTGCTGGCGGTGGCGGCGCTGCCGCTGCTGCTGCCCGCGCAGTTCGGCATCACCGAAACGCTGAGCTTCCACGGCGCCTTCGTGCTCGACGGCTTTGCCCGCTATCTCAAGCTGCTGACGCTGATCGGCTCGGGCTTTGCCATCGCCATGTCGGTCGCCTTCGCCCGCAACGAGAATTTCGAGCGGTTCGAGTATCCGGTGCTGATCGTTCTGTCGACGCTCGGCATGCTGCTGATGCTGTCGGCCAACGATCTGATCACGCTCTATCTCGGCCTCGAGCTGTCCTCGCTGGCGCTCTACGTCATCGCGGCGTTCAACCGTGACAGCGTGCGCTCCACCGAGGCGGGCCTGAAATATTTCGTCCTCGGCTCGTGTCCTCCGGCATGCTGCTCTACGGCATGTCGCTGGTCTACGGCTTCACCGGCCAGACCGGCTTTGCGGCCATCGCCGCGGCGGTCACCGCGCAGGGCGGTCTTCGCTCGGCCTGATCTTCGGTCTCGTGTTCATCCTCGCCGGCCTTGCCTTCAAGATCTCGGCCGTGCCGTTCCACATGTGGACGCCGGACGTCTATGAGGGCGCGCCGCCGACCCCGGTCACGGCGTTCTTCGCCGCCGCGCCGAAGATCGCCGCCATGGGCCTGCTGACCCGTGTCGTCATCGAGGCGTTTCGAGCCGGTGACCCACGACTGGCAGCAGATTGTCGTCTTCATCTCCATCGCCTCGATGGCGCTCGGCGCCTTCGCCGCGATCGGCCAGAAGAACATCAAGCGCCTGATGGCCTATTCGTCCATCGGCCACATGGGCTTCGCGCTGGTCGGCCTTGCCGCCGGCTCGCAGGCCGGTGTCGAAGGCGTCATGATCTACATGACCGCCTATCTGGCGATGACGCTGGGTGCCTTCGCCTGCATCCTGTCGATGCGGCGCAAGGACGGCATGGTCGAGGAGATTTCCGATCTCGCCGGCCTGTCGCGCACCAACCTGCCGATGGCGGTGCTGCTCGGCATCCTGATGTTCTCGCTGGCCGGCATTCCGCCCTTCGTCGGCTTCTTCGCCAAGTTCTACGTGTTCTGGCGGCGGTCGAGGCGGGTCTCTATCCGCTGGCGGTGATCGGCATGCTGGCCTCGGTGGTCGGTGCCTACTATTACCTGCGCATCTGCAAGGTGATGTTCTTCGACGAGCCGGCGCGCCAGTTCCTGCCGATGCCGGTGGAGCTGAAGTTCACCCTCGGCCTGTCCTCGGCCTTCGTGGTGTTCTTCGTGGTCTTTGCCGGCTCCATCGTCGAAATGGCCGGCACTGCGGCGGGGACGCTGTTCTGAGCACGCTCGCCTTCGACGGCCGGGTCCGCGAGTTTCCCGGCGTCGCTGGATACCGCGTTGCCGCTCACGCGGAACTGGGGTCGACCAACAGCGCCGCCCTTGCCGCGGCCGGAGAAGGCGATCCGGGCAATCTGTGGATCGTCGCCGGCCGCCAGAACTTCCGGGCGCGGCCGGCGCGCCCGCCCTTGGGTTTTCCGAACCCGGCAACCTATATGCCTCTCTGCTGACCATCGATCCGGTGCCCGCCCGTGCGGATCGGACAGTTCCCGCTGGTCGCGGCGCTCGCCCTTGCCGATGCGGTCGACACGATGACCGGCACCTATGGCCTCGTGCGGCTGAAATGGCCGAACGACCTGCTGGTGGACGGCGCCAAGATCTCCGGCATCCTGCTGGAGGCCACCTTGCTTGCCGACGGTCGGCGCGCGGTGGTATGCGGCTTCGGGCTCAACCTTTC